>ERZ779969.262-NODE-262-length-16968-cov-2.59309_pt1 | contig 16968 bp, 21 predicted proteins | sample MGYA00511538_ERZ779969 | MGnify/ENA primary metagenome ERZ779969 (study PRJEB29588, sample SAMEA2151391) | human gut metagenome | biome: human gut; feature: human-associated habitat; material: faeces | place: Denmark | collected 2008/2010 ... | reverse complement strand
GGGCTACTGGGTTGACACGAACCGTCAGACGACAATCAATGGATTATATGCAGCCGGAGATGTGGCAGGTGGATGTCCACAGAAATATGTGACAGGCGCGATGGTCGAGGGTGAGATCGCAGCGAAGCATATCGTGCAGATGCTTGACGAGCAGGCAGGGACATCGGATGAGAGATCCGCAGATGAGGCACTCGATGCAAAGCTTCAGACGGTTGTGGATGATAAGATCACCGAATACAGCCATTACCTGAACAATCCATCCGGGATATTTACAACAGAGGCACTTGAGGAAGCGATGCAGAAGGTCATGGATAATTACGCAGGCGGAATCTCCACCCATTATCAGTTCAACGCGAAGCAGTTAGAACTGGCAAAACAGAAGATCAGGCAGCTACAGGAACTTCTGTCAGATGTGAAAGCGGACGATATGCATGAGCTGATGTTTGTCTATGAGCTGCGGGAGCGATTGGTTGTATGCTTATCCGTGATCGCACATCTCGAAGCGAGAAAAGAGACACGTGGGAACAGCTTCGCAGAGAATCTGGATTATCCGGAAAAGAGCGATGCGTGGTTAAAATATGTAAACTCCAGATACGAGGACGGCGAGATTAAAATCATCTTCCGTGACTTAGTAGGAAGGGAGGACGTCTATGAGCATCTTTATTGATAAAGAAAAATGTAAGAAATGTGGTAAATGTGCAGCCGTCTGTCCGGGCAGCCTGATCGGCAAAAATCCGGATGGAACCGCATGCATGCGCTACCCGAAAGACTGCTGGGGCTGTTCTTCGTGCATCAAGGAATGCAAGTTCGGGGCGATCGCCTTATACCTTGGCGCAGACATTGGCGGCATGGGAAGTAAGATGACCGTGAATGCAGAGGACGGCAAGCTTTATTGGAACATCGAGAAACGGGATGGCACAACCGAACAGGTTGTGATCAACCAGAAGGAATCGAACAAGTATTAGATCGAAAGGAAGGTACAAGAGGATGGGACAGTTATCACATCTGGATGAATTGGAAGCAGAAGCGATTTACATTATCAGAGAAGTGGCAGCCGAGTGTGAGAAGCCGGTTATGCTTTATTCCATCGGAAAGGACAGCTCCGTCATGCTGCATCTGGCGATGAAAGCATTTTACCCCGAGAAGCCGCCATTTCCGTTCCTGCATGTCAACACGACATGGAAGTTCAAGGAGATGATCGAGTTCCGCGATTACATGGCGAAGAAGCTCGGAATCGAGATGATCGAATATATCAACGAGGAAGGCGTAAAGCAGGGCATCAATCCATTTGACCACGGCAGTGCTTACACTGACATCATGAAGACACAGGCATTAAAGCAGGCACTCGACAAATACGGATTTACCGCAGCATTTGGTGGTGGCAGAAGAGACGAGGAAAAATCAAGAGCGAAAGAGCGTATCTTCTCCTTTAGAAATGAGCATCACGCATGGGATCCGAAGAACCAGAGACCGGAGATGTGGAAGCTTTACAATTCCAAGATCAAAAAGAAAGAGGAAGTCCGGGTATTCCCGCTTTCGAACTGGACAGAGAAAGACATCTGGCAGTATATCAAGCGTGAGAACATCGAGATTCCATCACTGTATTTTGCAAAGGTAAGACCGGTCGTATACCGGGATGGAAATATCATCATGGTAGATGATGATCGTATGAAGCTTCTGCCGGGCGAGAAGATTGAGTACAAGAGCGTGCGTTTCCGTACCCTTGGATGTTACCCGCTGACTGGTGGATGCGAGTCAACCGCAGATACACTGGATGCAATTATAGAGGAAACACTTTCAGCAGTTTCTTCCGAGCGTACAACGCGTGTCATCGACAACGAGGCAGCTGGAAGCATGGAACGAAGAAAACGGGAGGGATATTTCTAAGATGAGCGGATTATTAAAATTTATCACTTGCGGTAGTGTGGATGATGGAAAATCTACATTGATCGGACATATCTTATATGATTCCAAGCTGCTTTACGCAGATCAGGAAAAGGCACTTGAATTAGACAGTAAGGTCGGAAGCCGCGGCGGTGCGATCGATTACTCCCTTCTGTTGGACGGACTGATGGCAGAGCGTGAGCAGGGTATCACGATCGACGTTGCCTACCGGTATTTCACAACAGACAAGCGAAGCTTTATCGTGGCAGATACACCGGGACATGAAGAGTACACAAGAAACATGGCAGTTGGAGCATCCTTTGCAGACCTTGCCGTAATCTTGGTGGATGCAAAGCAGGGCGTGCTTGTCCAGACAAGACGGCATGCAAGAATCTGTGCATTGATGGGTATCCGGTACTTCGTATTTGCTGTCAATAAGATGGATCTTGTCGGTTACGATGAGACACGTTTCCGTGAGATCGAGAAGCAGATTGCGGAGCTTACAAAAGAGCTGTCACTTCCAAATGTAACGATCATTCCGGTTTCTGCAACCGAGGGTGACAACGTTACAACAAAGTCAGAAAATATTCCTTGGTACACAGGCAAGGCATTGCTTCCGTACCTCGAGGATATCGATATTGCAGAGGACGACAGTGAGCAGGGCTTTTATATGCCGGTACAGCGTGTGTGCCGTCCGGATCATACATTCCGTGGATTTCAGGGACAGATCGAGCATGGAAGCATTCATGTGGGCGACGAGATCACAACACTTCCAAGCAACGAGACAGCGAAGGTAAAGAGCATTTACATCGGTGACAAGGACAGCGAATCCGCAACGAAGGGACAGCCGGTTACCATCCAGCTTGACCGAGAGGTGGACGTATCAAGAGGCTGTGTTCTCTCAGTTGCATCCGGCGCGAAGGTTGCTTCTTCGATCACAGCAACGCTTCTGTGGATGGATGATGAGGAACTGCAAAATGGCAAGAACTTCTTCTTCAAGCTTGGCACGAAGACGATCCTTGGTGCCGTGACAGATATCGAATATGCAATCGATGTCAACACCGGTGAGAAAAAGAAGGTTAGCAGCTTAAGCAAAAATGAGATTGCGGTCTGCAAGATTTCTCTGGCAGATAAGATCGTGGTCGATGAATTTAAGAATCATAAGACACTGGGCGAGTTCATCCTGATCGACCGTGTTACAAATATGACTTCTGCCTGTGGCGTTGTAGAGCAGGTACACACCGAAGAAACAGGATTATATGAGGGCAGAGTCGACAGAAATACAAGAGCTGCCATAAAGAGCCAGAAGGCAATTACAGTGAAGTTTGTGGAAGGAAAGACAATCAACCGTGCGTATGTTGAGGAAGTGGAGAAGGCACTGAGCATTGAAGGACGTCACACATACCTGTACGCGCCAGCCGATGGCGAGGCGATTGAGACCGTTGTGAAGCATCTGCACCGTGCCGGACTTGTCGTATTGCTGCTTGTAAATGAGAAACAGGACAAGACACTTACCGGAACTTATGATCTCGTATTTGAGGGCGATGCAAATGAAGAAGAGGTAAGCAGGCAGATAAGAACCGCAACCGCATATGAGGGTACGATCGTTGCAGGAAGAGATTATATCTAGGAGGCGCCTATGAGGTTTAATACGACACTTTTACATGGAAATAAAATGGGTGATGTCAATACCGGCGCGACACTCACACCTGTGTATCAGTCAAGTGCCTTTTACCAGCCATCTGCAGAACAGCACGAGAAGCTGTTTCACAATAAGGCAACCGGATTTTCGTATACGCGAATCAACAACCCGACGATCTTTGCCTTTGAGGAACGCATGACGACGCTTGAAGGCGGACTTGCATCGGTTGCCTGTGCATCCGGTATGGCAGCCATCACAAATGCCCTTTTGAATATCGTGACATGCGGACAGGAGATTGTTGCATCGACCAGCCTGTATGGTGGTTCGATTGATGTGTTCCATGATTTTGAAGCATTTGGAATCAAGACGGTGTTCGTCGATATCAGCGATGTGAATGCAGTCGAGGCAGCCATCAATGAGAATACGCGTGTGATATTCGCAGAGACGATCGGCAATCCGAAGCTCGATGTCGTGGATATCGAGGCACTTGCTGAGCTGGCACATCGACATGATCTGCCGCTTGTGATGGATAACACCGTGGCAACGGCATATCTGGTAAAGCCGATTGAGAAGGGCGCAGACATCGTTGTCAATTCCACATCGAAATACATCAACGGCAACAGCAACGCAATCAGCGGTGTGATCACAGAGAGCGGACGGTTCAAATGGAATAAAGAGAAATATCCGGGAGTTGCAGAATACGCAAGATTTGGTAAAATGGCTTATACAGCAAAGCTTCGGAATGGGTTGTTCCGTAATACGGGAGCCTGCATGGCACCGCAGACAGCATTTTACAACCTGATCGGAATGGAGACACTGGGACTTAGGATGGAGCGTGCCTGCAGCAATGCAAAGGCGCTCGCAGAGTTTTTGAATACATACCCGGATATCACGGTGAACTATCCGGGGTTAGCCTGTAGTCCTTGGCATGATGTGGCAGATAAGGTGCTTGCAAATGGATATGGCGCGATCTTAACAATCCGGGTAGGTTCGAAGGAACGTGCATTTTCCATTATCAACAACCTGAGCATTCCAAAGATCGTATCCAATATCGGAGATACGAAGACGTTGATTATTCATCCGGAGTCAACGCTGAATGCACATAGTACAGAGAAAGAAAAAGAAGATGCAGGCGTCTTCGACAATCTGATCCGAATCAGTGTGGGCATAGAGGATATCGAGGATCTGATCGAAGATTTCAAAGCGGCACTCGCTTAGACGTTATGGCATGCATTACCAACAGGAGGATGAAAAGAGATGGCAGTTGATTATGCAGCATTAAAAAAAGGTGGATTTATGAGACAGAAGCAGAAGAATAACTTCTCGCTTCGTTTACAGGTAGTCGGAGGAAATCTGACGGCGGAAAATCTGAAGAAGATCGCCGAGGTAGCAGAAAAATATGGGGATGGACATGTCCATCTGACATCGAGACAGAGTGTGGAGATTCCATTTGTCAAGCTTGATGATGTGGAGGAAGTAAAGGCAGAGCTTGCCAAGGGGGGCTGTAAGCCGGGTGTGTGTGGACCACGTGTTCGTACCGTAACTGCGTGCCAGGGTAATCAGATCTGTCCAAGCGGAAATATTGATACTTACGATATCGCGAAGAAATTAGACGCACGGTATTATGCGAGAGAATTGCCACACAAGTTCAAGTTCGGTGTGACCGGATGTCAGAACAACTGCTTAAAGGCAGAGGAAAATGATGTCGGAATCAAGGGCGCATGTGTTGTTTCTTACGATGAGCCAAGCTGTATCATGTGTGGTGTCTGTGTGAAGGCGTGCCGCGAGAATGCGATCACGATCGAGGATGGCAAGCTGACACTTGATACAAGCAAATGTAACTACTGTGGCAGATGTGCCAAGGCGTGTCCGACAGATGCATGGAAGGGCGAGAGCGGATATCTCGTATCCTTTGGTGGTTTGTTCGGAAATCAGATCTGCAAGGGAGAATCCTTCCTTCCGGTTATTACATCGGAGGAACAGTTATTCCGTGTGACAGATGCAGCCATTCAGTTTTTTGATGATTACGCAAATCCAAGTGAGCGTTTCCGTTTTACACTGGACCGTGTTGGAATCGATAAATTTAAGGAAGTTATAAAGGAGGCTTATAATGGGTGATTTTGAGATTGATGAGAGAGTCGATATCACAGATGTTGTCTGCCCGATGACATTTGTAAAGGCAAAGGTAGCGATGGAAGAACTGGAGATCGGTCAGGTGCTTGCAGTTACCATGAACGATGGTGAGCCGGTGCAGAATGTACCACGAAGCTTCAAGGAAGAAGGACAGCAGATTTTAAAGCTGATCGACAACGAGAACGGCACATACGATCTGATCGTGAAGAAGGTCGAAGAGTAGGAGGCAGCTATGGCAAAACGAGTAGGAACCGCAGAATTTGAAGCGGAAGTACTGAAAGAGAAGCTTCCGGTGATCGTAGAGTTTTATTCTGACAGCTGCATCCCATGTAAGCAGTTATCACCGATCCTTGGCGGGATCGAGGATGATTACGAGGATCAGGTCAAGGTTGTCAAGGTCAATGTGAATTTCGACGCAGATCTTGCCGGGGAATATCAGGTAATGGCATCCCCAACGATACTCTTCTTCAAGGATGGCAGGGAAGTTGACCGTATCCGCGGACTGGTAAAGCGACCGGAGCTGGAAGATAAAGTGAAAACGATATTGGAGTAAGACACACAAAGTTAATTACAAACAATAATGAAGTTTAATTCGGTAAATAGAGTTGTATATAATTACTAATTCTAAAGCAGACCATTGGAACACGCTGGTACTTAATGAATGGCAAACTCGTTTGTCATGAATTTAGTACCACTGCGTGTGGAAGTGAGCGAGAGCGGGTCTGCGTAGAATAGTAATTATATACAACTCATAGATAGGCTAAAAACTTCATAATTGTTTGGAACAAAGGAGGATAAATAAATGACAGTTGTAGTGGCAGGCGTTAAGAAGGAAGTAGAAGCAGGAACAACCATCGCAAAGCTCATCGTAGACGAGAAGGTGGAAAATCCGGATTATGTAACAGTTACCGTCAACGATGACTTTGTTGACAGCGACGCATTTGACAAGACAGAACTGAAGGACGGAGATACGGTAGAGTTCCTGTACTTCATGGGAGGAGGCGCATTTTAATGGCATTTACGAATGAACAGATGGAGCGTTACAGCCGTCATATCATTCTGCAGGAAGTCGGTGTAAAAGGACAGAAGAAGCTGATGAATGGTAAGGTTTTAATCATCGGTGCCGGAGGTCTCGGCGCACCTGCAGCAATGTATCTGGCAGCAGCCGGCGTTGGAACGATCGGTATTGTCGATGCCGATGAGGTTGACCTTTCAAATCTGCAGAGACAGATCATCCATGGTACTGCCGATGTAGGCAAAGCAAAGGTAAAATCTGCAAAAGAGACAATGAATGCGATGAATCCGGACGTCACAGTCAATACATACCGTGAATTTGTAACCTCAGAAAATATCATGGACCTGATCAAGGATTACGATTTCATCATCGATGGAACCGATAACTTCCCGGCGAAGTTCCTTATAAACGATGCCTGTGTTATGGCGAAGAAGCCATTTTCCCATGCAGGTATCATCCGTTTCAAGGGCCAGCTTATGACATATGTGCCGGGAGAAGGTCCTTGCTATCGTTGTGTATTCAAGAATCCACCACCAAAGGATGCAGTTCCAACCTGTAAGCAGGCTGGTGTCATCGGTGCGATGGGCGGTGTCATCGGAAGCTTACAGGCAATGGAGGCAATCAAGTACCTGATCGGTGTCGGTGATCTGCTTACTGGTAAGCTTCTGACCTTCGATGCATTGAAGATGGAATTCCATACGATCAAGCTTCCGGATAACCATAAGACATGTGCAATCTGTGGCGACCACCCAACGATTCACAAGCTGATTGATTATGAACAGGTCGAGTGCGACGGAAAGTAGGTAGAGCAATGTTAGTCATGACAAAAGCAGATTACGAGAAGATTCTGGGGCATTGCAAGAAGGGGCTGCCAAATGAATCCTGTGGATTGATCGGCGGTGTCGTTGAAGATGGAAAGAGGTACATTAAGAAGGTGTATCTGCTCACGAATATCGATGCGAGCAACGAGCATTTCTCGATGGATCCGAAGGAGCAACTTGCCGCAGTCAAGGACATGCGAGCAAATGGATACCAGCTGCTTGGCAACTTCCATTCTCATCCGGAATCCCCATCACGCCCGTCCGAGGAGGACAAGCGTCTGGCATATGATTCCAAGGTAAATTATCTGATCCTCTCTTTGATGGATTTAGAGAACCCGGTATTGAATGCGTTCCATATTGATGAGGAAAAAAATGTGACCAGGGAAGAACTTGTAATCGAATAAGATTAGTTGAGCGGCAGGAAGGGGATTCCTGCCGTTTCTGCGTGGTGAGCTGACAGGATGTGGGCGTAGCGAGCGGGAAACGGGCTGAAAAACCCACGAGTTGGGTTCGGGAGACAGAAAAGCCGGCAGAAACCCCAGAACCGGAAACTAAATCGTAGAAGTGGAGCAGGATGTGGGCGTAGCGAGCGGGAAAAGGGCTGAAAAAACCACGACGTGGGTTTCGGAGATAGAAAAACAAGCAGAAGACCCAGAACCGGAAGCAAGAGCAATTTCTAAGGTTGATTGAAAGAAGAATGTCAATTATAATATGTAGTATGTATATGAATAAAAACAGTTAACAGGAAGAAGCACCTATGATATGCATCAGTATCACACATAAGAATTTAACAGCGGCGAAGCGGGAGTGCTTTGCCTGCAATGATGAGGAACAGATAAAACTGGCAGACACCGTGGCGAAGGCATATCCGGAAGCCGGGTTGGTTTTACTTATGACATGTAATCGAAGCGAGATCTATATGAGTGGCACAGGCACGGATTTTGTATGGCTGGAACAGCAGTTTGCGGACACGAAGAAATTTCCGGTTGAGGCACTGAAGGGTGCCGCTATGCGGTATGAAGGAAAAAGCTGCCTGACACATCTGTGCCGCGTAGTTTGCGGACTGGATTCTGCCGTGCTTGGAGAGGTTGAAATTATAAGACAGGTCAAGCAGGCGTATCTTGCAGCGAAAACGCGCGGGCAGACCGATGCAGAGATGAATATGGTGTTCCAGGGGGCACTGAGGCTTGCAAAGGAAGTGGCTGAGACTTCGCAAATGACACATCTTCCGGTATCGGTCGGAACACTTGCATGTATGGCAGCGTTGGAGTTTGGTGCAGGAAAAAATATCCTCATCATCGGAGCTGCCGGGCAGATGGGAAGCATCGTGATGCGGGATCTGCTCGATGCGGATGCGCAGGTACAGATCGTCGGGACGAGCCGGAAGCATAAGCAGGCATTGCAGAAAATCCTCTCGCATGAGCGGGTGCAATGGGTGCATTACGACCGGCGATATGAATATCTGGACTGGGCGGATGTGATTATCAGTGTGACAGACAGTCCGCATTATACATTCCTTGCAGATAAGGTAGCGGAAATACGCAAGGAAACAAAACCACAGTTGTTCTTAGACCTTGCGATTCCACGGGATATTGATGCAGAGATCGGAAGACTTTCCAGCTGCGTCGTGAAAGATCTCGACTATATCAAGTCGCTTGCGACGGAAAATAACCGAAAGAAACTTTCCGAGGCAAAGAAGATTGAATTACTGATTGAAGAACATGTGGACGAGATGCAGAAGCTGCTTGCATTTCGTGCATTTGTCGGGACGAGGAAGGACATCACGGAGAAGCTTGGCGAGAAATCCGCGATGTGGCTTTTGTACCAGTTGAAAGACGTTCTGGATGCACAGGACTTAAATCACGTATTAAAGGGGATAGAAGATGGCGTATTTTCCATTCATGATACAACTCGATGATAAACAATGTCTGATCGTAGGCGGCGGTGCAGTTGCAGCGCGGAAGGCGGCACAGATGTGTGAGTTTGGCGCATGTGTAACGGTGGTAGCACCGGAGATCTGCGCGGAACTGCTGGCTATCGCAGATACGGAACGAATAGATGAAACAGCAGGCATAGTAGAAAATATTGATGGTAATTGCCAGAAAAAGCCGGAACGAATCCGGGTGTGGAAGCGGGAAGTCACAGAGGCAGACATTTCCGGCATGGACGTTGTAATCATGGCGACAGATGATGCGGAGCTTAATTCGCAGTATGCGGAGCTTTGCAGAAGTAAGCATATATTGGTAAATGTGGTCGATGTGAAGAAGGATTGTGATTTTTATTTCCCGGCAATCATCAAGCAGGGGGAGGTCGTTGTTTCGGTGTCGACCGGAGGCAACAGTCCGATGCTTGCATCTAAGATCAAGAAGGATATCCGGCAGACACTTCGGACAGACTATGGTCAGATCGCGGATGAGCTTGGAGCTATCCGGGAGAAAATTCTGGCAGAGGAGCCGGATGAACGGGCAAGAAAACGAAGATTTGCAGCAATTGTGGAGGCAAAAATGCAGGAACAGAGAATCCGGATCGGGACGCGGGGAAGCAGACTTGCGCAGATTCAGACAGATATGGTGATCGAACAATTAAAGAAGAATTACCCGGATGTGCAGTTTGAGAAAGTGATCGTGACAACGAAGGGGGACAAGCAGAAAGATGCGGCAATCAGCTCCTTTGGTGGCAAGGCGGTGTTCGTAGAGGAAATCGAGGAAGCCTTGCTGGACGGTACGATCGATCTGGCGGTACACAGTGCGAAGGATATGCCGAATCCATGCAAGAAGGGACTTGGCATCGCGGGCGTTCTGCCGCGTGCCTGCGTGCAGGATGTGCTGATCTATCGTGTGGATACGGATATCCGGTCGAAGGATGCATTTACCGTGGGAACCGGAAGTCTGCGCAGACGTTGCCAGATTAAAGAGATATATCCACAGGCAGAGTGTATGGAGCTGCGCGGGAATGTCACGACGCGGATACAGAAATTGCGGGATGGTATGTACGATGCAATCATCCTTGCGGCGGCGGGAATCGAACGGTTAGGTATCGAGAAGGAACCGGATCTTGTCTATGAATATCTCGATGTGGATGTGATGCTTCCGGCAGCCGGACAGGGGATTATTGCGATGGAAGCGTGTGAGGGGACTCTTCCGTATCATATGGCAGAGACAATCAGCGATGTGGAGACAGAGGGCTGCCTGCGTGCCGAGCGTGCGGTTGTCCGTGAGATGGAAGCGGGCTGCCATGAGCCAATCGGTGTATATGCGACATGGAAGGATGACAAGACTATGCAGGTGCGCGTGATGAATGCCCGGAGTGGAAAGGTCAAGCGAGAGGTGTGGGAACGAGAAAAGGAAGACGCAAATGATCTTGAATAATGGGGAGAAAGCATATAATCGTGTCAAGGAAGAGAGGTGCGGATCTATGAAAATAAAATTCGACAACATAACTGCAAAAACTGCGAAATACTGTGCACTTATATGTACGGTTCTTTTTGTAATTGGTGTAGTCTTTTCGTTTCTTGAAATTGATGGTACAGAGTTTTTCTATATCATGACAATCTATGCAAGCGTGCTTGTGGGGGTTCCATGTTATGTAGTCCTTCTCTCTGCGAAATTTTATTTTATCCGTCTGCGGGCCTACGGCTACGAAATTCCGGAAAATAAAAAAACATATGGGAATAATCTGAACAATCTTCCGAAGACGCGCGAGGCAGGAAGATCGCTTTTTGCAAAGCACAGCCGGATTGGAATGTGGATGTATTTCGCATTCTTTGTCCTGTTTCTGGTGGTGGATGTGATGTATCTGATCAAATGGCATTTTATGAAAGATATCTGTACATTTCTGTTCACTGTGTGTCTGGTTCTGGATATCGTCTGGCTTATTCTTGCGGTAATTATGTGGCGGCAGAGAAATACAGAGAAGTACCGGGATGATGTGGAATGTGACAAAACGCGCAAAGAGCGTCTGAATCTTGAGAATATAATTGTATTTGCAATCTTCTGGGCAATCGTCTGTGCGCTCGTGAGTAATCTGGCGGTGACGACAACAAAATATATGGATAAGGCGCAGAGGGAGAATGCACAAGTGGCTGCGTCTGAATTAAAAATGGCGGATAATACGGTGGAATTAGGAAATTATGAACCATAAAGAAAAACTATATCGAGAAATTAAAAAGTTCACAAAATGGGCGGATCCATGCATTGCTGTTTGTAATAGCCAGAGATAATGAGTGTGAGGAGCTTGTAGAAGAGAAACTGGTGTTGCGCAGGGACTGGTTTGAATTGCTTGCAAAAAAGAGCATTGGATCAAAATATGTGAATGCAGAGTGGCAGTTTGCGAAGCATCTTGGAGATTGCGAGGGTTGTGATCCGGAACTTATATTTTCATTTATTAAATCGGAGTATGAATATACTTCCAGAATGGCACTTTGGACGATGGTGGAATTAAAGCCGGAATGTGCGGAACGCTATGCGTTTGAATTTTGGGATTGTGGGAAATATCCGGCGGGTTCTTCGGAAGATGAATATCAAAAAATCATGGCGTTGCATGTATTGGCGAAGCTCAACTCACCGAGATTAGAAGCGTATCTGGAGCGGGCGAAGCAATCGGATTATAAGTGGTTGCGGAAAAATGCAGATGAGCTATCGGCAAAATAAAATTGAAAATCAAGGCCAATATCATTGAGATATATTGCCGATAATGCTATAATTATTCAGATAAACGTTTGTTTTATGGAGGTATGTATGAGATATATTGGCGTAAAAGAAGCTGCTACAAAATGGAATATATCAGAGAGAAGTGTGAGAAATTATTGCACAAATGGAAGAATACCGGGAGCTGTTTTAGACGGGAAAACGTGGGATATACCGGAAGATGCAGTAAAGCCACAGAGGAAGAAACGGACAGAGAAGATAGAAACAGATTTACTGTCACGTTTGAGAATGGAAAAAGAATCGGGTATTTCGGGTGGAATATATCATAAGATACAGATTGAATTAACATATAATTCAAATCATATAGAGGGAAGCAGACTTACGCACGATCAAACAAGATATATCTTTGAAACGAACACAATTGGGATACAGGATGGTACCGTAAATGTTGATGATATCGTAGAGACGGCAAATCATTTTACATGTATAGATCTGATTATCGAACAGGCGCATTATAAGTTAAGTGAAGCCTTTATTAAGCAGCTTCATGCTATTTTGAAATCGGGCACATCGGATAGTCGCAAATCATGGTTTGCGGTTGGTGATTATAAAAGATTTGCAAATGAAGTTGGTGGGAGTGTGACGACGAAACCGGAGCAGGTTGCAAAAGAAATGAGACAATTATTAAAACAGTATAATGCCGATTCTGCAAAAACATTGGAAGATATTATAGAATTTCATTATATGTTTGAAAAAATTCATCCGTTTCAGGATGGAAATGGACGTGTTGGCAGATTGATCATGTTCAAAGAATGTCTTCGTAATGGAATTACACCTTTTATCATTGAGGATGATATCAAGGAATTTTATTATCGGGGATTGAAAGAGTGGAAGAATGAGCGGGGGTATTTGATAGATACATGTTTGACCGCACAAGACAGATTTAAGGCGTATATGGATTATTTTCAGCTTAGGTATCAGGATTAGGATGTCATGTTTCCGGAGTGCCGGGAGTTCCTTTCGTATTCTTCTTGCTGGCAGGTTTTTTCTCACCGAATAAATGGTTGATGCTTATTGCACTGCTTGATTTTAGTCTTACATACTTGCCGGTCTTTTTGTTGAAAGAACATCTGAAAAAAGGCAAAAGCGAAAGGGAAAGCAATGAAATATATATGAGATCGGAAGAGAGGGAGCGTGGAGAATGAAGAAATTAACGAAGGAAGAGAAACATAAGCAGTGTGTAAAAGAAATCAGAGCCACACTGATCGTTGTCGGAATCTGCTTTTTGTGGCATGTGCTGACGGCGTTCTTGTTGAACTCGGTGGATTGGACGTTGTTCCATATGCCGGCGTGGTTTGTGGTTTCTGTGTTAGGGACAGTTGTGATTGCAATCATAGGGGTATTCTGGTTGCTCAGATTCGTGTTTGTAGATTTTTCGTATGAGGAGGATGCAGAAGATGAGCAGTAATCAGATTATCATTTTATCCGTGTTTCTAGGATATCTTTTATTCAATGTTGTAGTGAGTTTTGCGTACAGTAAAAAGGCAGAGAAAAGTTTGCATACATCTGAAGAGAACAAGTATTTTATCGGCGGAAGAAATATGAACGGTATTGTGCTTGCGATGACGATTATGGCGACATATACATCTGCCAGTTCCTTTATTTCTGGTCCGGGAGCGGCTGGACTTACCTATGGATATGCACAGGCGTGGATCGCCGCAATTCAGGTGCCGGTTACATTTCTGGTGCTTGGCGTGCTTGGAAATAAACTGGCACTTGTATCCCGTAGAGCTGGTGCGGTTACGGTTGTCGGTTATTTCAAGGCACGATACAAAAGCGATGTGCTTGTGATATTTACAAGCCTTGGACTGATTGCATTTTTCATTGCACAGATGATCAGTCAGTTCACAGGTGGCGCGACGCTGATCGCATCCATAACAGGACTCGATCATGTGACATCGTTGTTGATCTTTGGAACGGTCGTGATTCTGTATACGGCGATCGGCGGATTCAGTGCGGTTGTGATTACGGATACGATACAGGGAATCGTTATGTGTATTGGAACATTCCTGTTTATATTTTTCGTCTTAAAAGAGGGCGGCGGGCTTGCATCAATCGATGCGGGACTGGCTGCAAATCTGCCGGACGTGTACGACGATATCTTCTCGAAATATACGCCGGGAGGTTTGCTTAGTTATTGGATCCTGGTTGGATTCGGAACATTGGGACTTCCGCAGACAGCCGTGCGTGCGATGGGATTTAAGGATACCAAGAGTATGCACAAAGCGATGTGGATCGGTGTGCTGACATGCAGCTTTGTAATCATTGGCATGCATCTGGCTGGAACATGGGCAGGCGCGCTGGTCGATACAGACAACCTTCCGACGTCCGATTATTTTATCCCATATATCGTGCAGAAGATCATGCCGCCGGGAGTTGCAGCAATCTTCCTTGCTGCACCGATGGCAGCTGTTATGTCGACCGCAGATTCCCTTCTGATTCTTGCGACCGCGGCAATCGTCAAGGATTTATGGAAGAACTATGTGGTGAAGGATGATCCGGTGAAAAATGAATCTTATCAGAAGCATGTAAAGCTTGTGAGCACTATTCTTACGATGGTGCTTGGCGCAGTCGTGATGGTTCTGACAATCGATCCGCCGGATATCATCTTCTTGTTAAATATGTTTGCGTTTGGTGGTTTGGAATGTACCTTCTTCTGGCCGCTTGTCGGTGGTTTGTTCTGGAAAAAGGGAACAAAACAGGCGGCAGTATGCAGCAGTATCGGCGCGGTTGCGACTTACATTTTCGCCACATACAACATCCATGTCGGAGGAATCAACGCCGTTGTATGGGGACTTCTTGTCGGTGCAGTCCTGTATTTTGTGATTGGGGCGATTACCGGGCGAAAAGGACTGGATGCGGATATTCTGGATAAGTGTTTTTAGGAAGTTATGATTTTGGGAAAAGGAGAAGTATTGTATGGAACAGGATCCATTCAAGGAATATATAAAGGAAACAGAGCCTGAAAAAAGAGACAAGGGATATGCGTGGCATACCGCAATAGGACTGCAAGCTGTAGATGGGCTTCGACCATCCAAATACTTGATTGATACATCAATCAAGAATATTGAGGGTGATATCTCGATTGATGAAGCAGGAGAATTATTAAATAGCTATTATGAGGAAAATCCGAAGTCAGATGCGACAGACAGAGCAGAGGAAGCAGATAAGGTATCATTGCGAATAGTCAAAATTCTATCTGAAAAGGCATTTAGTTTTACACCAAATGAATACATTTCAATTCATAGAAAACTGTTTACGGGTATTTACAGCCATGCAGGAAGGATTCGGGATTATAATATCACGAAGAAAGAATGGGTACTAAATGGCGCAACGGTGATGTATGGAAGTGCATCAGAATTGCGTGCGACTTTGGAGTATGATTTTTCTGAAGAGAAAAAATTCAGTTATAAAAACCTGAATATGGATCAGATCATTCATCATTTGGCAGTATTTGTATCCAGACTGTGGCAGATTCATATATTTGCAGAAGGAAAAGCGGACATTGGGGAAGAAAAAGCGGACATTGGGGAAGAAAAAGCGGACATTGCAATAAAGATAGCGAATATTGATGAAGCGATAAATAGCAAAACGCGCAGTAATATTTTAGCATTATATCAGCATTGTGGTAAAGAAACATTTTTTGGACGTACAGTTGTAGAATCGGTTACAGGATTAAAGTCAACACGGGCTTCAGAAGTGCTACAACTCCTGCTAAGAAATAATATAATCGAGAAAGTTCAAGGGCATGGAAAAGGAAAATATCGTTTTCTGTAATGCATGAGAAGCGAATGCTATGTTGTATGAAGGAGGATACAAAGTGAGAAAAGTACCAGAAAACAATAGTTACAAAAAGGAAATTGAAGAAATTGTAAAGCTATGTGAGAAAGCGAAACCTGAATATGGTGAAAGAAATAATCCGAATGCTTAAAGAAGAAAGCAAAATTTCAAAAGCAGCGGAGGACTTGTTTATGAAATTTATGAAAAATGCTGAGGAAAGAGAAAAGCATTCGGAGGAATGACAATGACATTTGAAAAAGCAACTGCTCAAGATACAGGTATGTTGACAGAACTTAGAATCACATATTTGCAAGAGGATTTAGGAGAAATTGGGGATGCGGATTTAAAATTGATAGAGTCATTATTGCCAGGTTATTATGAAAAACACCTTAATAAGGATCTAATGGTCTATGTTGCACGTAATGAGAGGGATATCGTTTCCTGTGCATTCTTGTTGATCGTGGAAAAACCTATGAGCCCATCATTTATTACCGGGAAGACGGGGAATGTTTTGAATGTTTATACGAAGCCAGAGTATAGGAAAAAAGGATATGCTAAGAAATTAATGAACATGATGTTGGAGGACGCAAAAGCAGAAAACGTGAGCAATATTGAATTAAAGGCAACAGAGGATGGATATTCCTTATACAGATCTGTTGGGTTTGAAGATGTTGTAGCCAAGTATTATAATATGAGAATTTCGTTGTAGGATTTGGCAGGGATCTGGTAAGGACGTAGAGTTGTTCCACGTAAGGAGAAAGCGGATGTATCTTTTTTATTTGACATTGAAAACAGGAAACTGCAAGATTGCACTTGGTATATTTGTATATTCCGTTGTATTGGCTGTCATATATAAAATACAGTTTGCCTCGTTAATGCAAGCCAGAGAAAGGTGGCAGATTCCTCGTTGGTCATGCCCTTTGCTTCTGGCACAATACTTTCAAAGACTGCGCCCCGGACGATAAGGCGGTGGCTGCGCGTTCTGCG
>ERZ779969.252-NODE-252-length-17206-cov-1.99627_pt1 | contig 17206 bp, 19 predicted proteins | sample MGYA00511538_ERZ779969 | MGnify/ENA primary metagenome ERZ779969 (study PRJEB29588, sample SAMEA2151391) | human gut metagenome | biome: human gut; feature: human-associated habitat; material: faeces | place: Denmark | collected 2008/2010 ... | reverse complement strand
AGAAAAAAATTGGGACGGTCCTGGAAGAAAAAAATTGGGACGGTCCTGGAAGAAAAAAACGGAGATGGTCCTGAAGGAAGAAAAGGCAGGACCGTCCCCAAAAAAGAAAGAAGGGGTTTTTATGAAAAAATTATTTACGTCAGAAAGCGTAACAGAAGGTCATCCAGACAAATTATGCGATTACATATCAGATAGTATATTAGATAGTTATTTGGAAAAGGACAAAAATGCAAGAGTAGCATGCGAAACTGTAGCTGGTAAGGGAGAAATTTTAGTAACAGGAGAAATAACATCAAAGGCTGATGGAATTGATATTGAAAAGATTGTACGAAATGCAATAAAGGAAATTGGATATGATAATGCTGATTTAGATATTGATTATAGGACATGCAAAGTTCATCTAAATATATCAAAACAATCTCCAGATATAGCATTAGGTGTAAATGAATCTTTAGAGCAAAAAGAGGGACAAGATGTGATATCAGAAGGTGCCGGAGATCAAGGTATTATGTTTGGTTTCGCTTGTGATGAAACAAAAGAGCTAATGCCATTGCCAATTTCACTTGCACATAAACTTGCAGAAAGATTATCTTATGTAAGAAAAAATGAAATAATTAATTATATTAGACCAGACGGAAAAGTACAAGTTACTGTTGAATACGACGATGATGTTCCTAAAAGAGTTGACACAATAGTAATTTCTACTCAACACAATGAGGATACTGATTTAAATAAACTAAAACAAGATATAAAAACAGAAGTAATAAATAAAATTGTGCCAAAAGAGCTATTAGACGAAAATACAAAATATTATATAAATCCAACAGGAAGATTTGTAATAGGCGGACCTTTAGGAGATAGCGGATTAACAGGCAGAAAAATAATAGTAGACACATATGGCGGATATGCACGCCACGGAGGAGGTGCATTTTCTGGAAAAGATGCAACAAAAGTAGATAGATCAGCTTCTTATATGGCAAGATTTTTGGCAAAAAATATAGTAGCAAATAAATTAGCAAAAAAATGTGAAATACAATTATCGTATGCAATTGGAGTAGCAAAACCAATATCAATATATGTAAATACATTTGGAACAAATAGCATACCAGAAGAAGAAATATCTCAAAAAATTTACAACGAATTTGACTTAACACCACGAGGAATAATAAATTACTTAAATTTACAGCAACCAATTTATAAAAAAACTACGAACTATGGCCACTTTGGTAAAGAATATTTGCCATGGGAAAAGATAGTAAAATTTGGAGAATAGCCATAAGAACAAAGTTCACATAAAAATAAAAAAATAGTATTGAAATTTAAAAACAAAGGTGATATAATCGAAACATCTTAATAATAAAAATGTTGATTAGGACATAGTTAAATAAATGTATATACACAGAGAGCTTGGAAAAGGTGAGAGCCAAGTTATGAAAGTATTTAATTCCTACCTATGAATGAAATAGCAAACTATTTCCGGCTAAAACCGTTAAAATATATAAAGTTAAAAAGAGGATGGTACCGTGCAAAGCACGCCTTGTAAACCATCTTCTTTTTGTTTTTATATAAACAAACATATGGTAAAATCAACATAAATTTTGAAAGGAGAGTTATTTATGAGAGTATCAAAAATGGGAATGAAAAATGTAAAATTAAGTAATTTGGATGAAATGTATCCAGTACAGGATATATTACTGCAAACAAATCAAGTTAAACAATATGGAAGTGGAGTTTATGCATATGATAATGTTCCGCTAAAAGTTCAAGATAATATAGAAGAAATAATAAAAAGAAATTTCAATAAAGCTGATTTTATAGAAGTTCAAATGCCTTTATTACAACAAGATGAGTTATGGAAAAGATCAGGTAGATATGATAAATATATAGAAGAAGGTGTTATGATGCTTTCTAAAACAGATAAAGGAATATACTGTTTAGCTCCAACTGCAGAAGAAGCAATAACAACATTTGTTGAAAATAGAATAACATCACATAAACAATTACCAGTTGGGTTTTATCAAATAGGACCAAAATTCAGAAATGAAATTAGAAATAGAGGATATTTATTAAGAGGAAGAGAATTCTTAATGTTTGATTTATATACATTTGATAAAGATGAAATTGGAATGATGGAATCTTACAAAAAAATAAGAGAAACATATTTTAAAGCTTTTAACGAAATTGGATTAGATATAGTTGCTGTTGCAGCTGATAATGGTTCAATGGGAGGAAAAAATTCAGAAGAAATAATGGCAATTTCTACAATTGGAGAGGATACAATATTATTTGATGAAGAAACTAAACAAGGATTAAATGTAGAAGTGCTTGAAAAAGATAATGCAGAAGAATATTTAAAAGAAAATTATGGTATAAATGATGTAAAGAAACTAAAAGAAAAGAAAGCTTGCGAATTAGGTCATATATTTGCATTAGGAACAAAATACACAGAATCAATGAATATTAATTTTATAGATAATGAAAACAATAGTAAACCATTTTATATGGGATGTTACGGAATTGGAGTAAGTAGAGTTTTAGGTCTTATTTACGAAAATAATGCAATAAAAGAGAATGAGAAAGTAGTAGGAGTATCACTACCATTATCAGTAACACCTTATTATTTGTATATAATAAGTAATGACAAGAAAAAAGAATCAGCAGAGGAATTGTATTCTAAATTTAATGATAAAGATATTGAAGTTATTATAGATGATGTAAAAGGTTCAATAGGTGAAAAAATAAGAAATGCTAAAGTATTGGGAATTCCATATATAGCAATAATGGGAAATAATACAGAGGATGGATATGTTGAGATAGAAAGAACAAGAGATGGAGCTAAAAAGACTGTTAAAGTTGATGAATTATTAGATTTAGTTGAAAAAATGAAAAAAGAAAAGAAAGATATAGAATTTTAAAGTTAATTGTAAAAATAAATGCAATTTTATATATAAAGTTGCATTTATTTTTTTGCTCCAATTGCTTAAATTTATCATTTAATACAGAATAAATTAATTCAATAGTTCTAATTATAAAATCTTTCGACACGACTGTCGAACTTTGACACACGATTTATCTTGCAAAATCGATAAAAATGAAATAAAATATCAAATGCAGTAAGCTTACGCTCAAAAGACATTTTATTTATAGTGTCATTCAAAAAATTATTTCAGAGCTAAATTAAAAGCTAAAATTAATTATTTCAAAGGAATTTATATCTTAATAATTCCAAACATAAAAATCAAAAATAATTAAACTTGAAACAAAGAATAAAAATAAAATTTTAAAAGATTCATTAAAAGTTAAAAATATGCAAAAAAACTCAAATAGGAGGACGTAGTGCATTGTTTGCATATTCAATGCATAAAGAATGTGAATGAATAAAAAAACAGAAAATGAGAATAAAACAAAAGAAAATATAAAAGAATCAAAAGATGCAAATATAAATAAAAGCAATACAATAGAAAATTCACAAAATAATGAAAAGCAAGAGCTATTAGATATAAAAAACGACTATGTATTCAAACGAACATTTGGATATAAAGGTGACGAAGAAGTAACAAAAGTACTTTTACGAGATATTCTAGGAATGAAAGTAAACGAAATAGATTTAGATGTAAATCCAATAACAGAAAAAGAGCTGATGGACGATAAATTAGGAATAATGGATATAGCATCAGTAGTAAACGATAATGTTCAAGTAGATATAGAGATGCAGGTAGTAAATAAAAATAATATAGAAAAGCGAATAATGTATTATTGGAACGCATATTATCAAAAATCAATAAGCAAAGGAGATGATTATGGAGAGCTAAAAAGAACTATAATAATATTAATAGCAGATTTTGAAATAAAGGGAATAGAGCAAGCAAAAAAATACTTTACAGAATGGGAGATAAGAGAAAAAGACTACTCGGAGTTAATATTGACAGATGTGTTAAAAATTTGTATAATTGAATTACCAAAGTACATAAAATATAAAGTAAACAACCCAAATTTAAATCTTTGGACAGAATTTTTAGAGAATCCAGAGGTGATAAATATGTCAGAAAAAGATATAGAAAACGAAAAAGATGAAAGCATAAAAACAACAAAAAAAGCAATAAAGCAAGCTAAAGATACATTAGAGCAAATAAGTAAAGATAAACACGAGCAAGAGCTAGCAAGATTACGAAAAAAATACATAATGGACCAAAACGCAATTCAAGAATACGGATATTGCCAAGGTGTTGAAGATGGTAAACGAGATGGAATTGAAATCGGAAAAAATGATGGTATACAATTTGAAAAAATAGAAACAGCCAAGAAAATGTTAGCAAAAAAAATGCCAATAGATGTAATAATAGAAATAACAGGTTTATCAAAAGAAGAAATCGAAGACATAAAAAAGTTATAAAAAACTAAAGCAATCTAAAAATGCTCTATTACAATAATGGAGCATTTTTTTGATGTATCAAAATAATAAATTTATGTATCACCCCAAATAAAAAATTTGCTAATTTCCAAAAATTACTACACAAACGCAAAAAAGTATGATAAAATAACATAGATTTGTATTTTTGAAATACACAAAGAAAAGAGATTAGAAAAAAGGAGGAATTAGCATGTCAGGACATAGCAAATGGCATAACATACAAGCCAAAAAAGGTAAAGCTGATGCAGCAAGAGGAAAAATATTTACAAAATTAGGAAGAGAATTATTAATAGCAGTAAAAGCAGGTGGTCCAGATCCAGCAGGTAATTCCAAATTAAAAGATGTAATAGCAAAATGTAAAGCAGCAAATATGCCAAATGACACAATAAACAATGCAATAAAAAAAGCAGCAGGAGCAACAGATAGTGCAAATTATGAAGAAATGATATATGAAGGATATGGTACAAACGGAGTTGCTGTAATAGTAGAAGCAAGTACAGACAATAAAAACAGAACTGCAGCAGATGTACGTCATGTATTCGACAAAGCAGGTGGAAATTTAGGGACATCAGGATGTGTATCATACCTATTCAATAAAAAAGGTGTAATAGTAATAGATAAAACAACATCACCACTATCAGAAGATGAATTAATGATGACATCTCTAGAAGCAGGAGCAGAAGATTTTTCTGCAGATGACGAAGTATACGAAATAACAACAGATCCATCAGATTTTTCATCAGTAAGAGAAAAATTAGAAGAGCAAGGATTTGAATTCTTAGAAGCAGAAGTAAGAATGGTACCAACAACAACAGTTGAATTAGACGAAAAATCAGCTGAAAAAATGCAAAGATTATTAGATAATTTAGATGACCTAGATGATGTGTTAAATGTATATCACAACTGGGCAGAATAAAATAGAGTTCTAAATATAAAAAAAAAGCATACTATATTAATATAGTATGCTTTTTTTGCGTCATCAATTGTAAAAAGGTGTCAAAAGGGACGGAGCTTTTTGACACACTTCTGTTTCAGATTGAAAGAAATCAGGACCGTCCCTCGAAAATAACGTCCTAGAAAAAATAGGAGGAATATTTTATGGAATATATTCTAAAATGTTTACCCACACAACTCGCAAAACTAATTTTGGAGCATAACATTCAGAAATTAGAAGAAATTAGAATAAGAGCTAATAAACCAGTAATTTTAAAATTAGGGCAAGTTGAAATAGTTTTGAATTACACAATAACAACAAATGAAATTATTGGAACTTTGCAAAATATTTGTAATAATTCAATTTATACATATCAAAATCAAATTTCCAATGGATTTATAACTTTGCCAGGTGGAAATAGAGTTGGAATTGCTGGAAATGTTGTGATTAAAGATGGACAAGTATCAAATATAAGCTATATATATTCATTAAATTTTAGAATATCACATCAAATAAATGGTGCAAGTGATAATATTTTAAAATATGTATTGGATACAGAAAATAATACAATATTTAACACACTAATAGTATCACCACCAGGAGCGGGAAAAACTACAATGATTCGTGATTTAGCTAAACGAATAAGCAATGGAATAAATGAGATTAATTTTAGAGGTTTAGATGTTTCTATAATAGACGAAAGAGGTGAAATAGCAGCAATGACCAAAGGTATTACATTCAATGATGTAGGAATTAGAACAGATGTATTAGATAATGTTCCAAAATCAATAGGAATAAGAATGGCAGTTAGGTCAATGGCTCCAAAAGTAATAATAGCAGATGAAATTGGAAATAAAGATGATGTAAATATTATAAATTATGCAATATGTTCTGGTGTAAAATGTATATTTACAGCACATGGTAGTAATATGGAAGATTTGCTAAAAAACAACGAAATAAATAAAATAATAAATTTACAACTATTTAGTAAAATAATATTTTTAGATGAAAAACAAAAAGGAAAAATAAAAAATGTAGTAAATATACAAAATTAAAGTTCTAATAAAATAGAAAATGAATATATATAAAACTAGGGAGATTTATAAATGTTAGTATTAAAAATCGTAATGCTTTTTGCAGTATTTGGGACAATCTCTACAATAGGAGTAAAAATTTCAAATAGGTATACTGAAAGAGCAAATAATTTAAAACAAATAAAAAAAGCATTAAATATATTTGAAACAAAAATAATGTATACATATGAACCAATACCAGATGTATTTTTAGAAATATCTAAAAAAATAAAAGGTGATGTTGGAAAATTATTTTGGGATGCAAGCAGAAATATGTCTTTAGATTTTGCAGGAGATGCGTGGGAGAAAAGTTTAAATAATTCAAATATAATGTTACTAGAAGATGATAAAGAAGCTTTAAGGTCTCTTGGAAAATTATTAGGTAGTACAGACATTGATGGTCAACTAAGTCAAATAAGACTTGTAAATGGATTTTTAAACGAGCAAATAAAAGAAGCAATTGAGCAAAAAAATAAAAATGAAACTATGTATAAAAAATTAGGAATAATAGTTGGTTTAGCAGTTGTAATTGTACTGGTATAAAATTCGAACAATTAAACAGAAATAAATCTTTACAAAATTACAAGAAAGGGTCAACTTATGAATGTAGATTTATTATTTAAAATTGCAGCAATAGGAATATTGGTTGCAGTATTACATCAAGTGTTGGTAAGAGCTGGAAGAGAAGATCAAGCAATGATGACAACTCTTGCAGGAGTTATTATAGTTCTTACAATAATAATAAAAGAAATAAGTAATTTATTTACAACTGTAAGAACAATTTTTAATTTATAAGCAAGGAGAAATTATGGACATTGTAAAATTAATAGGAATAGGCTTAATTGCTTTAGTAATTATAATAATAGTAAAACAGTACAAGCCAGAATTTGCAATATACGTTTCTTTAGCAGCAGGTATATTAATTTTAGGAATGACTTTTGACACAATTTCTCAAATTGTTGGTGTTATAAATGATTATACAAATAAAGCTTCAATAAATAATAAATTTGTTATAGTACTACTAAAAATAACAGGAATAGCAATACTTGCAGAATTTGCAACAAGCATTTGTAAAGATGCAGGAGAAAGTGCAATTGCAACTAAAATTGATATTGGAAGTAAAGTATTAATAGTATCTGCATCAATACCAATAATATCAAGCTTATTAGAAGTAATATTAAAAGTATTACCATAATTGATTCTTATAGTATAAAAGGGAGTTCAAATGAAAAAATATAAAATATTTATAATAATTATATTTGTATTTTTACTATGTGCTCAAATTGTACAAGCAGAAGAAAAAAACGAAGTAATGGATAATCAAAAAGATGCAGTTCGGAGTGACAGATTTTATAGAACAATCTGAAAAATACACTTCAGGAACATTTGAAAATTTAGATATAAACGAAATACTATCATCAGCAATATCTGGAAAAATAGATAATTATGGACAGGCACATTAAAAATATTTGGAAAAGAGCTACAAAATGCAATCACAATATTAGGAAGTATTATATTAATTATAATAATAAATAGTATACTAAATTGCATAACCGAAGGACTAGAAAACAAAAGCATTTCTCAAATAGCATTTTATGTGCAATACATATTAATAGTAACAATTGTGCTAACAAATTTTTCAGACATAATAAGTTTAATAAAAGAATCAATACAAAATATGACAAGCTTTACAAATTTATTAATCCCAATAATGATGACACTAATAATAACAACAGGAAGTGTAACAACAGCTACAATAATTCAACCAATACTAGTATTTATGATATCACTAATAGGAAATTTTATAAACAATATAGCAATACCAATAGTACTAGTATCAACAGCTCTAGGAATAGTATCAAAAATATCAAATAAAGTACAAATAGACAGATTAGCCAAAAGACTCAAATCAAGTACAATATGGATTATAGGAGTAATTTTAACATTATTTGTAACACTAGTATCAGTTGATGGAACACTAAGCAGTAGTGTAGATGCAGTAACTTCAAAAACCGCCAAAGCAGCAGTATCAAACCTAATACCAGTAGTTGGCAAAATACTAGGCGATGCAGTAGACTCAGTAATAGGTTGCAGTAGTATACTAAAAAATGCAGTAGGAATAGTAGGTGTAATAATAATACTAGCAATATCAATAGGTCCAATAATAAAACTACTGCTATTTATGGCAATTTACTACATAGGAGCAGCAATATGTGAACCAATAGCAGACGAAAAAGTAGTAAAACTATTAGACACAATGGGAGACACATTTAAAATTCTACTAGGACTAATGTTCAGTATGTCAACAATGATAATAATAGGAACAACACTAATAGTAAAAATATCAAATTCTGGAAGTATAACATAATAAATATAAGGAGTATAAAATTATGCTAGAATGGTTTAGATCATGGGCCACAGGAATTGTAATTGCAGTAATAATAGCGACAATAATTGAAATGATACTACCAAATAGTACATCAAAAAAATACATAAAAATAATCATAGGAATTTTTATAGTATACACAGTCATAAGCCCAGTCATAGGCAGTTTTAAAGGTGAAGATTTGAATAATTACATAAAAGTTGAAAACTATATACAAAGTAGCAGTAATGCACTTCAAACAAACGAGGTATCAGATAATGCACAAAGTTCAATAAAAAAAATTTATGCTCAAAATTTACAAAATGATTTAAAAATAAAATTAAAAGAAAAAGGCTACATTTCAAATAATATTAATATATCAATATCAAATGATGATAAATATAATATAGAAAGAGTCGATATAAAGGTTGATGAAAAAGTTACAAATTCTAATCAAGATGAAAAGCAAGTAAAAACTATTGTAGATAATATTAAAGCAATAAAAATAAAAGTAAAAAAAGATGATTCGCAAAATAATGCCATAATTACAGAAAATGACAAAAATGAAATTAAAGAATACATAAAGCAAATTTATCAAATAGATTTAAATAATATAAATGTTTCTTAATTTGGAGGTGAGAAAAATTAAATGTTTAAAGAAAAATTTGGAAACTTGAAAAATTCTTTAATAAAAAGTGAAAAAAAAGATGGTAAAAAAAGTGTCGAAAATTTAATATTATTAGCAATATTACTAATTATTGTTATTGTGGCAATTAATTATATTTGGAAAGATAATGGAAAAGCAAAAAAAGATAATGCAAATAGTACTAAAGTATTGGCTGATACAAATATAATAGAAGAGAACACAAGTCAAAATAATGATTTAGAGCAAAAGTTGAAAAAAATATTATCAAATATAAGTGGTGTTGGTGAAGTTGAGGTGTTAATTACATATTCTCAAACCAGTGTAGTTAATCCAATTTATAACGAAGATTATGGTGAAAGTGTTACCGAAGAAGAAGATACAAGTGGTGGAAAAAGAAAAGTAAGCTCTACTACGAATAAAAAAGAAGTTGTAAGTTCAAATAATGATGTTATAACACAAAGTGTTACAAGTCCGCAAATTCAAGGTGCTGTTGTAATAGCAAAAGGTGCAGGTGATGCAAATGTAAAGGCTAATATAATACAGGCAGTTGAAGCGGCAACAGGGTTATCTACATATAAAATTCAAGTTTTTGAAATGAATTAAATAAAATGTAAAGTTTAATAAAAACTTTTACATATATTATACAAGAAGGGAGCGAATGATTATACGAATTATGTATATATCATGTGAAAAAGGTATGATGAAAGCATTAAAGAAAAATCAAATTGTTATATTTGCAATAGCTCTAATGTTAATTACGGCTGGCTATTTAAATTATACAATGCAAACAGAGCAAACTGCTCAAACATCAGGTACAATAAACAATGAAGAAATGGCAGGAATAGGTGATGCCAAACTTGTAAGTACTGATTTAAATAATGCAATACCACAAAATAATGTGGAACAAAAAAATGATGTGGCAAATACCACAAATAGTACAGTAAATGCAGATAATAGAAGTAAAACTGAAAATAGTGTAAATCAGTCAAGTGATGTTAAAAATCAAACAAATACAACGAAAGAAACTACAACAACATCAGCAAAAGAAACAACAGATACTGAAAAATATTTTGCTGAATCAAAATTAGAAAGAGAAAATATGTATTCAGAAATGTTAGAATCATATCAATCAATTTTAGCAAGTACAAATGTATCTGCAGAGCAAAAATCAACATCACAAAAAGAAATAAGTACAATAAACAGCCAAAAAAATGCAATAATGATAGCTGAGAATTTAATAAAAAATAAAGGCTTTAAAGATGTTGTAATATTTGTAAATAATGACAGTATAAGTGTGGTGGTAAGAGCAGAAAAACTACAAGAATCAGATATAGCACAAATACAAAGTATAGTACAAAGAGAGCTAGGTGCAAAAGTTGAAAATATACATATAAGCAATAAATAAAAAATTATTAAATTTATATTGTAAAAATAATATTGTTTGGTATAGAATAGTAATGACAACAGAATTTGGCACAAAAGAAAAATACAAAAGTGGGGGAGAACAATGTTTTTACAAATAATAATTGTTATAATAATTGTATTGTTAATATTTACAAATGGAATAACAGATGCTCCAAATGCAATAGCAACAATAGTTGGATCTAAAACAATGAAATTTAGAAAGGCTGCAGTAATAAGTGCTATTTTTAATTTTATTGGAATAGTAGTAATGAGTTTTATTAATATATCCGTAGCTGATTGTATAAGTTCAATGGTAAATTTAAATGATACAAAAGGTGGAATGATTGTTTTAGTTTCTGCCATGGTGTCAGTAATTGTATTTGCATTAGTAGCTATGCAATTTGGAATACCAACAAGTGAAACTCATGGATTGGTAGCAGGATTAACAGGTGCAGCATTTGCTATATATGGAGCAAATTCAATAAATTTAAGTGAATGGGAAAATGTTGGAATTGGATTAATATGGTCAGTAGTTGGAACATTCATATTAAGTTATATAATAACTAAAATATTAAAAGGCTTGCTGAAAAAAGTAAAAGATAAATTAGTATCAGACCTTCAAATTGTTGGAATGTGTGCAATGTCTTTTATGCATGGAGCACAAGATGGTCAAAAATTTATTGGGATATTAATAATTTATAATTTTATAGTAAAGGGATTGGCAATTCCAGATGTAATAGTTCCAGCTGAACATATTGTAACAATATTATTTACAGCTGTAGTTATGTTTATAGGTGTTTCAATTGGAGGAGAGAAGATTGTTCAAAATATAGGGTCAAATATGACATCTTTAAATAATAAACAAGCTTTATGTAGTGATATTGCAACATCTGCGACTATATTAGTTGCAAGTTTAAATGGAATTCCTGTAAGTACAACACATGTAAAAACAATGTCTATTATAGGAGTTGGAAAAAGTGAAAAACAAAAAGTAAGTAAAAAATCAGTATTACAAATAATAAATGCATGGGTATTAACATTCCCATTTTGCTTAATAGTATCATATTTTTTTGCAAAGCTTTTAATTAAATTTTAAATATATGTTGTAAAAAATTAATAAATAATGTTATAATACAAAAAGCACAAAAAAGAAGAATTGGGAAGGAATGATAAATAATATGAAAAAAGCACTAAAATGGATTTTTTTTGTAATACTTATAGTGATATTTGCAATAGATGTAGCAGGATTTTGGAAAAATAAGTTAAAAAAATCTAAAAATACACAAACACAAGTAGCAACATCAGCAGAAGGAGAATCAGATGCAACACCAGAGGAAACAAATCAGGAAGAAAATATAGAATATACAGAGCTAACCAGCAAAAAGTTTTCAAATGGTGAAAAATTATTTATAAAAGATATAAGCGAAGAAAGTGATGGAGTATACGAAATTAAAGGCCTAATATATGAAGAATGTCGAATAACTAGTGAGGAATATAAAAATTTAAAATCAGGAAAATCAACAATTGAAATATTAGGTGTAGAATATAGTAAGGATAAAATAGAGTCAAATAATATAAAATTAAAATCATCAGATGAAAAAGCAAAAAAATTATATATAAAATATGATTCTAAAACAAAAAAATATATTGTAAAAGATAGTACAACAAATAATTCATTATATAAGCCATCAGAGAATTATGTGAAAGTGTCTGTAAGTGAAAGCTTAGAATTTGATGTTGTACGAAATGGAAAAACAGATAAACAGACAGTAAAATCTGTAGTTAGTACACATAGTAATATAAGTGATCCAAAAGGAGACGAAGGAAGTATAAATTTAAGTACATTAACTTTTAATAAAAAAGGTGTATGTACAAAAATAACAGAAACAAGTATATAATACAATAATGTTTAATAAATAATTTAAAACTATTCAAATTTTATATTTGAATAGTTTTTTTGAAGAAAAATTATTTTATAACAATAGAAAACAAAATATTACAAAAATATTACAAAAATATTAAAAGAGTATTACATTTTTATTATATTATTGAAAAAAACAAACAGAAGATATAAAATATAAATTAGATAAAGACATATGAAAAAATATATTAGTTTATTAATATACAGAGGAGGAAAAAATTATGAAAAAAACATGGAAACTAGTAACTATAGTATTAATGATAGGACTAGTGGTGGGAATGATAATAAGTAACAGTACCAATGCAGCTGGTGTTTCTTTGTCAACAGCACAGACAGAAGTTACTAAAGACGATAATATACAGGTAACAATAAGTGGTAGTGGTGCAAAATTATTTCTTATTAATGGATTGATTTTAAATTATGACAATAATTATCTAGAGTATAAAAGTTGCAATTCAGATGAAGAAAATGATAAGTCGTTGATAGTAACAGATCATCCAGATGACAATTTTTTAAATATTCAATATAATCAAAATAAGGATGAGTCTAAAATGACAAGCAATATCACACTTAATTTTTACGCAAAACAAGCAACGACTGAGGCAACAGAGATAAGACCAAGTGGAACAGAAAATGAAACTCAGATAATAGTTAAGGCTAACCAAAATGCAGATGAGGAAAATGTTAAATATAGTGATATTTCTAAAATAAGTATTAATATAAAAGAAAAGCAAGAAGAAACAATAGAACCAGAATTAAGTACATATACAGTAGGTCTAAAAGTTGGTGCTAGTGCAGATGTGACAATAACAAATAATGCAAATATGGATGGCTATACATGGTCATGTACAGATCAAAATGTTGCTACTATTACTGTTGATGAAGCAACAAAAACTTGTAAAATAACAGGAATTAAAGCTGGAGAAACAACAGTTATATTATCAAATGAAACTGTAAATGTGAAAAAAACAGTTAGTGTAAAAGTAACTGATAATAGTCAACCAGATCCAACACCAGATCCAACACCGGATCCAACTCCAGATCCAACACCGGATCCAACACCAGATCCAAAACCAGATCCAAAACCAGATCCACCCCCACTTGTACCAACAGGTGTGCAAATAGATGTTGGTAAATCTACAACAGTAACTATAGAAAATAAAAGTTCTATATCAGGAAATTGTACATGGAAATCAGATAATGAATCAGTAGCTAAAGTTGATAACAATGGTACTATAACAGGTGTAGCAAAGGGAACAGCAAATATAACTGTTACAACTCCAACAGGTAAAAGTGCAACTATAAAAGTTACTGTAAATGAAGTTGACAATGGTGATACTTCAAAACCAGTATTAACACCAGCAAGTATAACAGTACCAGAGGGATATACATTTACAATAACATCAGATAAACCAGTAACTTGGATGATTGGAAGCGAAGGAGTTGCTAAAATAGTGAGCTCAGACACAACTAAAGCGACAATTCAAGCTGTTGCAAAAGGTAAAGCAATAGTAATTGCAACATCAACATCAAACCAAGATGCACAAGCAACAACTTCTATAGAAGTAATTGAAAAGCAAGTAGAAGTTGTTGATAATACAAATAATAGTGGAAATGTAAACAATAGCGGAACAGCAAATAATGGTGGTAGTCAAGGAAACTCTAAAACAGGAGGAGCTACAACACAAAATACAAGTTCATCAGCAAATGAAGCAGTACCAGCAACAGGTGAAAGTTCAGTTGAAACAATAGCAATATTAGTAATAGCAACATTATTTATAGCAGCTATAGTATTTAGAAAGAGAAGTAGAATAAAATAATTTTTATAAATAGACCTCAAAAATCAAATTTGTATTTGGTTTTTGAGGTTATTTTTGTTGACATTAATTTATAAAAATGCTAAAATGAAACTTAGTTTCAAATTGAAAAATTTTGATAATCGTGTATTTATAAGAAGGGAAGTAAATTATATATGGAAAAAATATTTAAATATAAAACAAAACAAAGAGCACGAATATTGGAATATTTAAAAAATAATTCAAAACAACATATAACTGCAGATGAAATAATAAATTATTTTAAAAAAACTGAAAATCCAATAGGAAAATCAACAATATATAGATGTATTGATAATTTAATTGAAGAAAATGTAATAAGAAAGTATATTAATGAAGAGGGAAAAAGTGCATGTTTTCAATATATAGATAATCAAGAAGATTGTGCAAATCATTATCATATGAAATGTATAAAATGTGGGAATTTACTTCATTTAGATTGTCATGAAATTAATTCAATTCAGGAGCATATATTAAAAAATCATAATTTTAAAATAGATGTATGTAAAACAATATTATATGGTACCTGTGATAAATGTATGAATAATAAATAATATAAAATTTAAATTATTATAAAATAAAAATATATTAATTTATAAATGTGAAAGGACTGAAATTTAAATGAAAAAAGGTATAGTATTTTTAATTACGATAATATTAGTTTTTTCTTTGGTAATAATTGGAATTAGTAAGACAAATAATCAAAGTCAAAGTGAAGAAAAAATAAAAATAATTGCAACATTGTTTCCACAATATGATTTCGCTAAACAAATAGGCGGAGATAAAGTAGAGGTATCATTACTACTTACACCAGGAACAGAAACTCATACATATGAGCCAACCCCACAAGATATAATAAATGTTAATAAAGCTGATTTATATATATACACAGGTAAATATATGGAACCATGGTCTGATAAAATTGCAAATAGTATAACATCAGATACCAAGGTATTAGATGCATCAAAAAACATAAATTTAATAAATGAAGAGCAATTTGAAGAAGAGCATAATACAACAGACATTAATGAAGAAGAACATGATAATAGTCATCACCACGAATATGATCCTCATATTTGGTTAAATCCACAAAATGCAATAGGTATGGTAAAAAATATAGAAGAAGAGCTATGTAATATAGATCCACAAAATAAAGAATATTATCAACAAAATGCTGAAAACTATATAAAACAATTAACAAATTTGGATAACGAAATAGAAACAACAATAAAGGAATCGAAAAAAAATAAAATCGCATTTGGCGGAACATTTGCATACGCATATTTCATACAAAGATATAACTTGCAATATGTAAGTGCATATGATTCATGTGGAGAAAATTCAGAGCCAAGTGTAACAAAAGTAAAAGAAGTTATAGACTACATGAAAGAAAACAACATAAATGTAATTTTTTATCAAGAGCTATCAGCAGGAAAAATTGCAGACACAATATCAAAAGAAACAGGAGCAACAAAACTTGTATTTCACACAATACACAATGCATCACAAGAAGAAATAAATAATGGTGAAACATATATATCGCTAATGCAAAAAAATTTGCAAAACCTAAAACAAGCTTTGTCATAAGGAGACGGTTCTCTTTTCACTTTTTTGAAAAAGGGACATATTAAAAAGCCGTTTAATTATAAATAACCAATAAAAAGGAGAGTAAGCTAAATGAATATATTAGAAATAAAAAATTTATCGGCATCATATGAAGGTCATGAAGCAATAAAAGATATAAATATAGATGTAAAAAAAGGCGACTACATATGCTTAGTTGGCGAAAATGGTTCAGGTAAAAGTACATTAATAAAAACAATAGTAGGTCTTCATAAAAAAGATTCTGGAGAAATAATTAAAAATATAGATAATGATAAAATATCATATCTAGCACAAAATAATATGAAAGATTTAGACTTCCCTGCAACCGCAAAAGAGATAATAATGACTGGTGTACAAAAACACAAAAAACTTCCATTTTACACAAAAAAAGACTGGCAATTATTTGATAAAGTTTGTGATACATTAGAAATAAAAAATTTAGTAAACAAACAAATAGGTGAATTATCAGGTGGACAAAGACAAAGAGTAATGTTAGCAAGAACAATAATAAGAGAGCCAGAGCTAATAATATTAGACGAACCATGCAGTGGATTAGACATAAATATAACAAAAGAGCTATACACAATATTAGGAAAACTTCACAAAGAGCAAGGCACAACAATAATAATGGCAACACACGACCTAGAAGAAATAAAAACAATGGATGTACGAGTAATATGTTTAGCAACAACATTAAAATTCGATGGAAAAATAAGTGACTGGAAAGGTCTTTAATGATTGAATAAAAAATTAAATATCTAATATAAAACAACTAAAAATAGATAAAAAAATTAAGATAGAAAGGAGTGTATGATATATAAATATCATACAGAACAAAGATGAATACAATAATAGAATTATTAAATTATCCATTCATGCAAAGAGCAATAATTTGTGGAATAGCAATAAGAATGTCAGAAGAAAAAGGAAAAAAAGTATTAGATCTTTTGATATCTGCAAATGATGTTGTACAAAATGTTGTAAAAATTATAATGTATTATGCGCCAATAGG
>ERZ779969.244-NODE-244-length-17751-cov-2.46694_pt1 | contig 17751 bp, 17 predicted proteins | sample MGYA00511538_ERZ779969 | MGnify/ENA primary metagenome ERZ779969 (study PRJEB29588, sample SAMEA2151391) | human gut metagenome | biome: human gut; feature: human-associated habitat; material: faeces | place: Denmark | collected 2008/2010 ... | reverse complement strand
GGCAGTTTTTTGTGATAGTGATTTCTTTTTCTTATCCAATTCCGACACACTCCAGACATAATTTTATAGCTTTGCCCAGCACGGTGGCAGCTTCTCCTCTGACTGCACCATAGCTGATCATGGCGATACCTGTGATGAGCAAAACAATTTGGGATATTTTTCTGCGCTTCAAGATATGATTGCTCCTTTCGTTTGTTGTATTTGTTGACCAGCTGACTTCTGTATTATACAATAGCAGTTGTAAAATTATTGTTAAGAAACAGGAGAAAGATTTTGAGATTATTAATAGTGGAAGATGAGAAACAATTATGCGACACGGTTGCGAAAAGCCTGTATGATGCCGGGTATGAGGTGGATACCTGTTATGATGGGGAAACGGCGCTTGATTGCATCCTGGCGGAGAATTATGATCTGGTCGTGCTGGATCTGAACCTGCCCGGTATGGATGGAATGGAGATTTTGCGTGAACTCCGACAGAGCAACGAGGAGACAAAGGTGCTTATATTATCTGCCAGAGGACAGATCGCGGATAAGGTTGAAGGGCTGGATGCGGGGGCAAATGACTATATGGAAAAACCGTTTCATCTGCAGGAGCTTGAGGCACGTATCAGAAGCCTGACAAGAAGAAAATTCGTGCAGAAGGATGTATGCCTGGAATGCGGCGGGATAAAGTTCGATACGATCCGGCGCGAAGCATACGCAAAAGGGCAGATCGTTCCTCTGACTAGAAAAGAAAATGGAATTTTGGAATATCTGCTGCTCAACCTGGGCAGACCGGTGAGCCAGGAGGAACTGATGGAGCATGTCTGGGATGCATCTGTGGACAGCTTCAGCGGAGCCATCCGGGTACATATGTCCTCACTTCGGAGAAAGCTCAAGGCGGTGCTTGGATATGATCCGATCCTGAACAAGGTGGGCGAGGGATATAAAATACGAGAGGAGTCCGATCAATGAAAAAGATGTCACTGCAGTGGAGACTGACCTGTATAATTACTGTATATATCGCGGTTATATGTGGCTGTCTGACTATGCTTGTCTATAAAAATGGTGTGTATTATATTGACTCTCTGAAGGAGACTGTCGATGCCAGGGGAGATGAGAAGACGGATGATGCAGATGAAATATATATCAGTATTCCGGAAGATAATTGGGATGCGTTTGCGAACGATTTTTCCGTCCAGGTATATAATAACAAGACCGACTACAGGAAAAACAGTCTGATAATCTCGGCGGTGCTGGCGCTTCTTGGCGGAGTGGCAACATATTTTATAAGCGGACATGCACTCCGACCGATTCGTGAGTTTTCGGATAAGATCGAAGAGGTGCAGGCGCAGAATCTGGCTGATTCAAAACTCGAAGAAAACAAGGTGAAAGAACTGAACCAGCTGAGCGTCTCCTATAACAAGATGCTCGGACGTCTCTCGGATGCATTTGAGATACAGAGGCAATTTACCGCGAATGCAGCACACGAGCTGAGAACACCGTTAGCTTTAATGCAGGTACAGCTGGATTCCTATAATTCCGGGCAGCATCCGGGCAACGATGCCGATACCGTACAGACAATCAAGATGGTTACGGAACAAAACGACAGACTCAGCAAGATGGTGAAGACACTACTCGACATGAGTGAGCTTCAGACCGTGGGCCGGGATGAGACGATTATGGTCGACGCGCTTGTGGATGAGGTATTGGCAGACTTAGAACCGCTTGCCAGAGAGAAGGAAGTAGAACTGACCGGGAACTGTGAGGCTATAACGATAGTCGGAAGCGATATTCTCATCTACAGGCTGGTATATAATCTTGTTGAGAATGCAATCAAATATAATCATCCGGGCGGACAGGTCACAGTAAATGCATCCCGGAAGGAAAAGTGTGTTTGCCTGTCGGTAGCCGATACGGGGAACGGAATCCCGGAGGAACTTCGGGAGCGTGTCTTTGAGCCATTCTTTCGTGTGGATAAATCCAGAAGCCGCGCACTTGGCGGCGTCGGACTCGGGCTTGCACTCGTTCATGAAATCGTGAGAGTACATGACGGAAACATTACTGTCCGATCAAACCCGTCAGGAGGAACGGTTTTTGAGGTGATGTTTACGCAGTGATTTTCGGTTATGAGAAGCATTTCTTCCGGATTCCCCTGTTGACACACGTTGCTATATTTGATAAAATTTATCAGATAATTGAACAGTCCATGAGGGAGTAGTTAGCGCGAAAGTGTGGTTTGTCAACATTCTGATTATAAGTTGAGAGTATAATCTGGCAAATCTTAAATAATGAGACTCATGTATATTGATCAACCGTCTGTGCAATAATCTACACAGGCAGCTGATTGATATACATGAGTCTTTTTTCAGCTATCCATACTTACGATAGCAGGATTTCGGCTGACGGAAGCTTTGAACGAGAAAAGGAGGAAACCATGGAAAAAATCATTAACAATGCCCCATTTGCCCTTGTACTTGTATTCCTTGTGATAGGCTTTGTACTGCTTATCAAGGGCGCGGACTTCTTTGTGGAGGGAAGTTCCAGCGTGGCGAAGCGGCTGCATGTGCCGTCAATCATTATCGGACTTACCATCGTTGCGATGGGAACATCCCTTCCGGAGACCGCAGTCAGTGTGTCGGCATCCCTTGCAGGCAACAATGAGCTTGCAGTCAGCAATGTTGTCGGTTCCAATATTTTTAATCTGATGGTCGTCATTGGTGTGTGTGCGATATTGGCAACGGTGAATGTTGCAAGGGAAACAATCCGGAGAGATATCCCGTTATCCCTTATATGTGCTGGACTTCTGATGCTTCTTGGAATTGTCGGACTTGGCGACAAGACCGGTATGACGCTTGGACATCTGGATGGTGTGATATTCATAGTGCTTTTTGCATGTTACATTATCTACATGGTCCGGACTGCGATGAAGGCAAGTAAGGAAGGTAAGAAGGTCGAGATCGAAGGTGGATCGGACGAGGAGATCAAGCTTGTTTCCGTTCCTGTGAGTATACTGTTTATCATTGGCGGCGCAATCGCGATTGCTGTCGGCGGAGATGTGACGGTTGATGCTGCATCGAGAATCGCAAGCGATCTCGGTATGAGCCAGACACTGATCGGACTTACGATCGTTTCAATCGGAACATCGCTTCCGGAGCTCGTTACATCCATCGTAGCAGCCAGAAAGAATGAAGTGGATATGGCACTTGGAAATGCAATCGGTTCCAATATATTTAATATATTGATGGTGCTTGGTATAGCATCGGCGATCAGTCCAATCAGTATCATTACAGAAAATATCATTGACCTGTGTGTACTGATCGTATTTACCATATGTGCATGGATCTTTGCAGGAACGAAGAAGAAGAGCGGAAGGGCTTTGCATGGTCGCGCTTTACGCGGCATATGCGGTTTACATCATAGTAAGATAAAGGGGCGCTCGGACAAATGATATTATTCTTCAAAGTATTTTTCACGGAGTTTATAGCAGAGATGGGCGATAAAACCCAGCTTATGCTGATCGCGCTTACTTCGAAATACAAATTAAGGGACATTATACTCGGTACCGGTGTTGCGATTCTTATACTGAACGGACTTGCGGTTCTGGCGGACTTGTCAGCGAGTTTGTGCCGGAATGGGTAATCAAGATGATTGCAGCACTCGCATTTCTTTATTTCGCCGCATCGACGATTGCCGGTGACGACGAAGAAGAGGAAGAAGGCGGTAAGACGAAGATCAAGTTTGCACCGCTTGCGGTATTTTGTACATTCTTTGTGGCTGAACTTGGCGATAAGACACAGCTTACCGCGATCACATTTGGCGCAAATGAAGGCATGCGTGCAGCGCTGGTTGTATGGATTGGCTGCTCGCTCGGACTGTTCGCTGCGGATATGCTTGGTATGCTGATCGGATATCTGCTGAAGAGCAAGACGCCGGACGGACTGCTTAGCATGCTTGCATTTGCAATCTTCTCCATCTTCGGTGTGTACACATTATATCAGGGGCTGAAGCTTGTTCGCGCAAGCGTCTCTCCAATCCCGGTGATTCCGGTGCTTGTAGTTGTGACGATTGCCTTTGCAGGCTTGTGTGCGTTCCTCTTTGTAAGACGGGAGAAAAAGAAGAAAACAGCATAAGATAATAAGCAATAATCTGTTTTATAAAAATGCGAGGAATAAAACATGGAATATAACTATACGCACGGTGGAGATGTCTACCGAAATCCAATTGAATATGATTTTTCCATCAACGTCAATCCGCTTGGCATGCCGCCTGCAAGTATTCAGGCGGCACATGAGGGAATTGTGCTGACTGGCAGATATCCGGACTATAGGGCGGAGCAGCTATGCCGTGCGATAGCGAAAGCACAAAATATACCGGCAGACCGGATCATTCCCGGGAACGGCGCAGCGGAGCTTCTGTATGCACTTGGACAGACGATTCCCGGGAAGGCACTTGCAATTGCACCGACTTTTACCGGGTATGCGGAAGCTGTCGCTGCGGGAGGCGGAGAGATGAGTTATGCAGGATGCGAGGATGCGGATGGGGGCGTTGATGATATGAGCGGACAGGATAGGTTGCAGTTTGATTCTGAAACCGTAATTCAACGTCTGCTTGCAAAGCTGGACGATTCCATCCGCCTTGTATTCCTGTGCAATCCGAACAATCCAACCGGAACATTGTTTACGCGGGAACAGATCCTGCGCGTGCTTGCGAAGGCGGAAGCAATGCAGGCGTATGTCTGTGTGGATGAATGTTTCCTGCCATTTTTAGAGGAGGAAGCTTCGTATAGTATGCTGCCTTATCTGGCGAAACATCCGCGGTTGTTAGTGCTCCGTGCATTCACGAAGATTTACTGTATGGCAGGACTTCGACTTGGGTATCTGGCTTGCGGGGATACAGAGTTGCAGTCGAGGATTCGTGCGAAGCTTCAGCCGTGGAATACATCGATTCCCGCACAGATGGCAGGCATCGCGGCATTATCGGATACAGAGTATCTGGCGAAGACACGCGAGAATCTGCAGGCGGAACGCGCGTATCTTGTGCCGAGACTACGTGAGCTGGTGGCGGAAGTGTATGATGGATATGGGAATTTCCTGTTATTTCACGATGAACCGGACTTGAAAGAGCGGATGCTTGAAGTGGGTGTTTTGATTCGTGCGTGCGGTGATTTTGAGGGACTCGATGATACATATTTCCGCATTGGAATCCGTTCCCACAGTGAGAATCAGGAATTCATTCGCAGATTGGCCCATGTGAAAAATGTGGTAAAATAAACTTAGATTTATATAAAGTAGTGAAAAAAGAAATTATAAAATCAAAAAAATCACTGTTTTTTCAAAAAACAGTGATTTTTTTGACCCTGAGTGGTATTATATTACTATAAATGAAAAAGGGGTGTGAATATATGGAACCATATAAAGCAAAAAGTATGCCTTTGGACTATAAAATAGATAAAGATATGTTAAAACTGATTTCAGAAGCAAATGTAAAATATGGGGAATACAAATCATTGTTAAATACGTTGGAATTTGATGCCAGCTATTTCTTGGATTCCGTAATATTAAATGAAAGTTATAAATCGACACAGATTGAGGGAACACAGATATCTCAGGATGAAATGTTTTATCTGAAATATATGGAAAAAACAGATGATAATCAGGAAATACAAAATCTCAAGAAAACAATCGAATATGCGCAAACGTATTTGCAGACGAAAAAGCAAATAAATTATGAACTTGTAAATGAAATGCATAAAATTATATTAGATAGTGTGAGAGGATCGCAAAGAACGCCCGGAAAAATCCGAACGACACAGAATTGGATCGGACCAAGAGGATGTACGATTGAGGGAGCAACATTTATTCCGCCAGTTCCAGAAGAAGTTTATGGATTGCTTATAAATTTATACGATTATATGAATGATGCGTTTACAGATCCTTTGTTGGTAAATGTTGCTTTATCCCATATGCAGTTTGAGACGATTCATGCATATAAGGATGGAAATGGAAGACTGGGCAGGGCATTGATTCCGGTACAAATGGCAATGATGGATGAAAGTACTCCGATTTTGTACATGTCAGAGATTCTCGAATTATATAAGCCATCTTATCAGAGATATCTTATGGAATGTAGAAGAGGCAATGTAGCAGGATATATTAAATTCTTTTTACAGTGTGTGATTGATCAGTGCAATTCATATACTAACAAACTGGAACGAATTAAAGTGATTTACAAAGAAGATATGGAGACAATTAAGCAGATAAAAGGAAATTCGATATATAGAATTATGCCTGTGATTATGAAGCAGATTGTGTTTAATAAAAAAGAAATACAGGATCTGTCTGGGGTATCTGTGAATGTTGTGTCAAGGATAATAGATCAGCTAGTAGATTTACATGTGATTGTACCAGATTCCACGGTTTCGAAAAAAGGATATCGATATCAAAGAATATATGAAGTGTTCGTTGGAACAAATGAGTTTTAAATGACAAGGAGACACAAAATGGCAAAATCAATCATGATTCAGGGCACCATGTCCAACGCGGGCAAATCTCTTATTGCGGCAGGACTTTGCCGCATATTTAAACAGGATGGTTACAAGGTTGCCCCATTCAAATCCCAGAACATGGCATTAAACTCCTATGTGACAAGTGAGGGGCTGGAGATGGGACGTGCACAGGTTGTACAGGCGATGGCGGCCGGTGTGGAACCATCTGTGCGGATGAACCCGATCCTGCTTAAGCCAACGACCGATATGGGTTCGCAGGTGATCGTGCAGGGACAGGTCGTAGGAAACATGCGCGCCATGGATTATTTTGCAAAGAAAAAAGAATATATTCCGGTGATCAGGGAAAGCTACGAGCAGCTTGCTGCAGATCACGACATCATTGTGATCGAGGGCGCGGGAAGTCCGGCGGAGATCAATTTGAAGCAGGATGATATCGTGAATATGGGGATGGCGAAAATCGCGGATGCACCAGTGCTTCTGGTTGGTGACATCGACCGCGGGGGTGTATTTGCGCAGCTAATCGGTACGGTGATGCTCTTGGAACCGGAGGAACAGGCGCGAATCAAAGGCTTGATCATGAACAAATTCCGTGGTGATAAGAAAATATTAGATCCGGGTATTACAATGTTAGAGGAACGGGCAGGTAAGCCGGTGCTCGGCGTGGTGCCGTATGCAGATGTGGATATCGAGGATGAAGATTCTCTTGCGTCAAGTTTGGAAGAGACGCATATACAGGCGGAAATTGATGTGGCTGTGATCCGGTTCCCGCGCATCTCGAATTTCACAGATATGCAGGCGCTCAGCATGGAGCGGGATGTGTCAGTACGCTATGTGACAAAGCCGTCAGAACTAGGAGAACCGGATGCAATCTTACTTCCGGGTACCAAAAATACGATTCAGGATCTGCTCTGGCTGCGGGAAAGCGGACTGGAAGCAAAGATTACGCGTCTGGCGAAGAAGGGCACCATCGTGTTCGGAATCTGTGGCGGGTATCAGATGCTTGGCGAATCACTCATGGACCCATTGCAGACGGAGAGTGCACTTGGTAGTGTGCGTGGTATGGGATTGCTGCCGGTTACAACTGTGTTTGAAGAGGAAAAACAACTGGAGAACCGCGCATACCGGATTGGAATGCTGGAAGGGAATTTTGTGTCACTCAGCAATAAGAAAATTGCCGGTTATGAGATACACATGGGGCGGACGGAAGTTGCTGGCAAAACTAAAACCCCCATTTATCCTTTCGTCAGCGATTCAGCAGGAAACATACTCGGCTACACGGCAGGAACTGTGGCAGGCAGTTATATTCACGGCATCTTCGATGAAATTGCATTCCGTGAGGCATTTATTGAACTGTTGTATGCGCGCAAAGGGAAAACACGGGGAGAAAGTGAACATTTGACCTTGCAGGAATACCGGGAACAGCAGTTTGACAAGCTGGCACACGTTCTGCGGGAAAGTCTTGATATGGAGAAAATCTACGAAATTCTGGGACTAATCAAGCAGGGATAAAGTAATTCCTGTGTAAGCGGAAATAAACTCGAAATACAGAAAGCAGTAATAGATTATAAAGGAGACGGAAATGATTCAGATCTATCATGGAGATGGAAAAGGAAAGACAACGGCGGCTGTGGGACTGGCTGTGCGCGCGGTGGGGAGCGGACTTCCTGTACTGTTTGTACAGTTTTTGAAGGATGATACGTCCGGAGAGATTGCAATGCTGCAGAGGCTTGGTGTCGAGACATTGCATGCCCCGCAGATGTATGGATTTGTGAGCCGGATGTGTGAGGAAGAGCTTGCAAAGACGCGTGCATATTTTGCAGATATGCTGGCGCAGGTTGAAATGTGGATTGCAAAACAGAAAAAACAGCATGACGACGTGCGGACGGAAAATACGGTTGAGGCGGTTGTTGTTTTGGATGAGGTTTTGCACGCTGTAAAGTATGGGTTACTTGATGAGAGTACATTGATGGAAGTGCTGGCGAGCAATCAGGCGCAGATCGAATTCGTTCTGTCCGGACGGAATCCATCGGACAAGCTTCTGGCACTTGCGGATTATGTCACGGAAATGAAAAAAGAAAAGCATCCGTATGAACAGGGAATTTCTGCCAGAAAAGGGATAGAATTCTAAGGACTGTTGTGATAAAATAAAACCGATCATCGACAAAAACAGGAGCGCACATGGAAGCACATCAGTTACCTTCGGGGACGTATCTGGAACAGAATAAATATTACATTGAGCGGGTGCTTGGAGATGGCGGATTTGGAATCACGTATCTTGGGTATGATGTGAAGCTGCAGCGGAAGGTTGCAATCAAAGAATTCTATATGCGCGGGTACTGCTACCGGAATCCCGGAGATCCGAATGTTTACACCCAGGCAGGTGAAAAACGTGAGAATTTCGAGAAGATGAAACGGCAGTATATTGAGGAAGGTCGTGTGCTGGCTGCCTTGGGAGAGCAGCCTGGTGTGGTAAATGTCTACACGTTTATTGAAGAGAACAACACAGCTTACCTTGTCATGGATTTTGTGGAAGGACAGTCGCTGGATGCATATGTGAAAGGCCGGGGAGGCAGGTTATCTGTGTCCGAGACTCTGGCAATCATGCGTCCGGTTATCCGTGCGTTGGCGGGTGTACATAAACGAGGTGTGATCCACCGGGATATCAGCCCGGACAATATCATGATCACACATGACCGAAAGGTGAAGCTGATTGATTTTGGCGCTGCGCGAATGTATGGAAATTATAATTATCTCCGCGTGCAAAAGGGTGGATATTCGCCAATCGAACAGGTGACACCGGGAGCGCAGATTGGACCGTATTCCGATGTATATGCGCTTTGTGCGACGATGTATACTTGCATGACCGGGGTGAAGGTGCCGCATGCCGTCGAGCGGGCAAAGCAGGACAGACTTGTGCCGCCATCTGCGATGGGACTTGTGATCGCACCGCAGGAAGAAGCTGTTTTGATGCAGGGACTTGCAATTGATCCGGCACAGAGGTATGCAAATGCGGAACAGTTGTATCAGGCATTGTACGAGACGTCGATGGAGCAAACAGGAAGCGTATCCATGATGACGCACAGTGGAATATCTCAGATGTTGGCGGATATGCAGGCAGACCGGAAAAAGCAGGCACATAGAAAAAAACAGATTGGTATGGTCTGTGGTATTGTTCTGTTGTTGGGGATTGGAACTTTTATATATTTTCAGAGGACGCGAAATGGGGATGAGACAACGGCTGCTTCCGAAGCAACGACACAGCAGATCTTACAGACGGAGATAGATGCGAGTCCGGTGGAGGAAGTGGATTGTACTGCATATGCGCAGGAGTTTTATGATTTATGTGCGAAGCAGCACGAAGCAAAGGGGAATACTCTGACACAGAGGGATGAATTTACAGTTGCTGCTAAAGAGACAGCGGCAAAAAGCGCGGCGTTGGTATATACCAGCATGGATGAATTAAATGCCGCGTTAACGGAGATTGGCAATCAGGCGATTGCCACATATAAGATACCGAATACCGGATGGGTGACATATACATTTTCTTTAAAGGAAGATGTCGCGACGGTAAAACAGGCATTGGATACTTATATTGCACAGATGAACGAGGAAAATCAGGGAACCGTGGATTTGGATAATTGTGCGTATCTTGGCGTCAGCGTAGCGCGAGCGCAGGATGGTACATATTTCTGGGCAGTATTTTATCAATAAAGAACAGGAAAACATAAGAAAAAAAGGAGAACATGGGGGATTTTGAAATGGATAAAAACGGGGATTTTAAGGAATCGTCAAAGGACAAATTGAATCGTGCCATCGCATCTATGTGCGATGAATGGTTGTTGATTGAGGAGATTGATCTGGAAGCGGATACATTTGAAATCCTGCACGATAATTTGCAGAAGCAGGGGATTCCGGTACCACGGAATTGTAGTTACAGCCAGCAGAATTTCGAGATGCAGGAGCTGGTTGCACCAGAATATCAGGAATATCGTTATAATTTCGGTGTGCGGGATAATCTGCGCAAGCTTCTGAAGCAGAGCGATACCGCGGAATGCGAGTATATTGTATGCACGGGAGAAAATGTATGGCGCAGAGATGTGTTCAAGGTAGTGGAATGGAAAGATGAGGAACCGAAGATTTTAAACTGGTTCCACATGAATATTGACAGCAAGAAGTCTGCGGAGCTAAAGCAGCGTCAGGCGATTCGGGATGCTTACCTGCAAAGTGAGCAGGCGTATGCAATCAAAAATATGTATCTTAAGCGGCTGAACGAGGAATTGCAGATGCCGATCAACATGATCGTCGGAAATGCATCCGTTGCGCGGACATTTGTCACGAATCCGGAACGTGTGACCGCGTGTATCGAGGAGATTTCCCTTTCAGCAAAGGCAATCTTCCGTATGGTGCGTCAGATGATCAATACAGACGCGATACAGCAGGGTACGACGCTGTTGCAGATGCAGCAGACATCTGTAGAAAATCTGTGGAGAAATACGCTTGATATTGTCAAGCCATCCATGCGGCTTCGGCGGCACACAATGCATCTGGACATGGCACAGCTTTACCATCGCAATGTGATTGGCGATGTGGAGAAGATGCAGCAGATATTGTTGAATTTATTGCAAAATGCAATTGATTATACGCCATATCAGGGCGAGATATTTTGTGGAATCAAAGAGAAACCGATGGACGAAACGACCGGATACTTTGAATTTTATGTGCAGGACAATGGAGTCGGTATGTCTGAGGAGTTTCGGAAGATTATGTTTGAGCCATGTGCAAGAGAGCATTCAGACCGGATTGAGCGTGTGGAAGGCTCTGGCTTGGGGTTGATGATCGTGCAGAATTTGGTTCGTCTGCTGGATGGAGAGATTGAGGTTGAGACAAAGACTGGTCATGGGACGAAGATTACAGTTGGAATGAAACTGCGATATGGAACAGAGTCCAAGGATGCCGCAGAAGAGATTCAGTATTTTGACTGGAGCGATTGGGAATCTGCGCGCGAGAGGAAAACGATGTTTTCCGGACAGCATGTGCTGGTTGTAGATGATAATGATATTACCGCTTCGATTGAGGAGCAGATTTTGACAGAACGTGGACTTGTTGTTGACCGTGCGATCAATGGAGAGGATGCAATCTGCATGTTTGAACGGTCACCGGCGCATTACTATGATCTGATATTGATGGATATGGGATTGCCGTTTATGGATGGTTATGCAACAACAATGGGGATACGACAGCTTCGCGAGGATGGAAGGACTGTCCCGGTGATTGCGTTGTCTTCCCGGTTATATGCAGACGATGAGTTTCATGGAGAAGAATATGGAATGAAAGCAAGGCTTCAAAAACCTGTCAGTGCAAGGAAACTGATGGAAGCCGTGCGCGAATATATATAAAATTAAGGAGTCGCAAAAGAAAATGCCAGTTACAGAGTACCTAGAGAGAAATGCCAGATTGTACCCGGATGAGGTTGCACTGGTGGAGTTGAATCCGGATGAGCCGGATACGAGAAGAACTTCGTGGAAGGAGTTCGAGCTGATACAGCCATCGAGATTTGAGCCGTATCGAAGAGAGATTACATGGAGTGTCTTCGATGAGAAGGCAAACCGGTTTGCCAACATGCTGATCGGGCGAGGCATCAAGAAGGGCGATAAGGTCGCAATCCTGATGTATAACTGTCTGGAATGGCTGCCGATTTATTTCGGCGTTCTGAAGACAGGAGCCATCGCCGTGCCGTTTAATTTCCGGTATGATGCAGAAGAGATTTTATATTGTGCAGAGCTTGCAGAGGTTGATATGATCGTGTTTGGCCCGGCGTTCATCGGACGAATCGAGACAAATGCAGAGCGGCTTTCCAAGGGAAGACTGTTGATCTATGTCGGGGACAACTGTCCGGAATTCGCAGAGAGCTATCATCAGCTCGTGGCAGATTGTTCGAGCCATGCACCAAATGTGGAGATCACAGACGATGATTTCGGAGCAATTTATTTTTCATCCGGAACGACCGGATTCCCGAAGGCAATTTTACATAAACACCAGAGCTTAACACAGGCCGCACAGATGGAGCAGAAGCATCACGGCACGAGCCGGGATGATACGTTCCTGTGTATCCCGCCACTGTACCATACCGGTGCGAAGTTCCACTGGATGGGAAGTCTGGTGGCAGGCAGCAAGGCTGTGCTCTTAAAGGGCACAAAACCGGAGACGATTCTCTCCGCTGTGTCGAGTGAGCATTGTACGATCGTCTGGCTGCTCGTTCCGTGGGCACAGGATATTCTGGATGCGTTAGACCGTGGGGACCTGAAGTTAGAGGATTATGAGCTTTCGCAGTGGCGACTTATGCATATCGGTGCACAGCCGGTACCGCCATCGCTGATCAAGCGCTGGAAAGAATATTTCCCACATCACCAGTACGATACGAATTATGGACTTTCCGAGTCAACCGGACCGGGCTGCGTGCATCTGGGTGTGGAGAATATCCATAAGGTCGGTGCGATCGGTGTGCCGGGTTACCGTTGGGAATGTAAGATCGTGGACGAGAACGGTGTGACAGTCCCACAGGGCGAAGTCGGAGAGCTCTGTGTCAAGGGACCGGGCGTGATGACCTGTTATTATAGAAATGAGGAAGCAACCGCGGAGACAATCAAGGACGGCTGGTTGTTCACCGGAGATATGGCAAGACAGGACGAGGATGGATTCTATTTCCTTGTTGACCGGAAAAAGGATGTCATCGTCAGTGGAGGCGAGAATATTTATCCGGTACAGATCGAGGATTTCCTGCGCAAGCATGACAAGATCAAGGACGTGGCAGTTATTGGACTTCCAGACCGCCGGTTGGGCGAGAAGACCGCTGCGATCATCGAGATCAAGGATGGCATGACCTGCACAGAGGAAGAAATCGAGAACTTCTGTCTGGAGCTTCCAAGATATAAGAGACCAAAGCAGATTATTTTCCATGAGATTCCGCGTAATGCGACCGGAAAGATCGAGAAGCCGAAACTGCGTGAGATGTACGGCGCAGACAAGCTGGTAGAGAAGGAAAATGAGGCATAAAGAACAAAAGGAGTAAATTATAAATGAAAGAATTGATGTTAGGGAATAAGGCACTTGCACGCGGTCTGTACGAAGCCGGATGCAAAGTGATTTCCAGTTATCCGGGTACACCGAGTACAGAGATCACAGAGGAAGCCGCTTTATACGATGAGATCTATTGTGAGTGGGCACCAAATGAGAAGGTGGCTATGGAAGTGGCACATGGCGCGAGTCTGGGTGGAGTCAGAAGCGCAACGGCAATGAAGCATGTTGGATTGAATGTGGCAGCAGACCCATTGTTCACGATCTCTTATCAGGGATTAAATGCAGGTCTGGTTGTCTGCGTGGCAGATGATCCGGGTATGCATTCTTCCCAGAATGAGCAGGATTCCAGACACTATGCTGAAGCTGCAAAGGTGCCGATGTTGGAGCCGGCAGATTCAGAGGAAGCGCGCGTATTTGCAAAGCGTGCGTACGAATTATCTGAGAAGTTCAATACACCTGTATTCCTTAAGATGTGCACGCGTGTAGCACATTCACAGAGTGTTGTAAATACGGAGGAGCGGATCGTTCCAGAGCAGGTTCCTTACAAGAAGGATCCGACAAAGGTTATGATGACGAAGAATTCCCGCGATGCGCATGTGCGCGTGGAGCAGCGGACAAAGGATCTGATCGCATTTGCTGAGAATTGCGATCTGAACCGCGTGGAGATGGGAGATACATCCATCGGATTTATCACAAGCTCCACATCGTATCAGTACGCAAAGGAAGTGTATGGCGATAATGCAAGCTATCTGAAGCTTGGTATGATCTGGCCGCTTCCAGAGAAGCTGATTTTAGACTTTGCAGAGCATGTGGATAAGGTTGTAGTCTTGGAAGAGTTAGATCCATTTATTGAGAATCACTGTAGAAAGCTCGGTCTGGAAGTTGTCGGCAAAGAGACATTCCCGATCTGTGGCGAATTCTCACAGAATCTGGTGCGTACGGCACTTGGCGGAGATGCACCGGAAGAGCTGGCACTTGCCGATGAGATTCCGGGACGTCCACCAGTTATGTGTGCGGGCTGTCCACACCGTGGAATCTTCTACATCCTTTCGAAATTAAAGTGTATGGTCTATGGTGATATCGGATGTTATACATTGGGCGCCGTGGCACCGTTGAATGCGATGGACTTAAATGTCTGCATGGGTGCGTCTTGCTCCGGTCTGCATGGCTTTAATAAAGCGATGGGCGAACAGGGCGAGAAGATGAGTGTCGGTGTAATCGGAGATTCGACCTTCATTCATTCCGGTATTACCGGTATTACAGATATCGCTTACAATATGAGCAATTCGACCGTGATTATCCTGGATAATTCAATCACAGGTATGACCGGACATCAGCAGAATCCGACAACCGGTAAGAATCTGCGTGGTGAACCGGCCGGAAAGGTGAATCTCGAAGCGCTCTGTGCAGCACTTGGATTCAACCGTGTCACAGTTGTTGATCCGTACGATCTCGCAGAGGTGGAGCGTGTCGTGAAGGAAGAGCTTGCCGCAGAGGAGCCAAGTATCATTATCAGCCGCCGTCCGTGTGTTATGATCAAGGGTACGGTACATAAGCCGCCAATCAAGGTGGATACCGATAAATGTGTTGGTTGTAAGATGTGTATGAAGATTGGATGTCCTGCGATTTCCGTGCGGGATAAGAAGGCAGTGATCGATACAACGTTGTGTATCGGTTGTGAAGTATGTACACAGATGTGTAAATTCGGCGCATTGTGTCCGGCAGCAAAGGAGGGCAGGTAAGATGGAAACAAAGAATATTATGATCGTCGGTGTCGGCGGACAGGGTACGTTGCTTGCCAGCAAGATATTAGGACATGTGCTGCTCTCACAGAATTTTGATGTGAAGGTTTCCGAGGTGCATGGTATGAGCCAGCGTGGCGGAAGCGTTGTCACATATGTAAGATATGGTGAGAAGGTGTATTCACCGGTCATTGACAAGGGCGAGGCAGATGCGATTGTCGCATTTGAGAAGCTCGAAGCGGCAAGATGGATTTCCTACCTGAAGAAGGGTGGACAGATCATCGTGAATACACAGGAGGTAGAGCCGATGCCGGTTATCACAGGTGCTGCGGAGTATCCGCAGGAGCTTGTCTCCAAGATGGAGGCAGCCGGTGCGAATGTCGATGCGAAGGATTTCCTCGCTATCGCCGAGGAGGCAGGTTCTGCCAAGGCGGTAAATATCGCACTCATGGGAAGACTTTCGAAATATTTCCCGGAGATTCCGGAAGCAGCATGGGAGGAAGCAATCGATGCAATCGTTGCGGAGAAGTTTCGTGCTTTAAACCATAAAGCATTTGAACTTGGAAGAAATGCATAGGCAGGTGTAAACTTTGCCTGAAAACACCTTTCCTTTGTTCGTGTAATATAAGGACATCAGCAAGAGCTGAAAAACAAACGAACAAAGGAGAGGTAAAAATGAAAAGATTGGAAATTGCGCAGTATATTGCACTTGGAGCAACTTGTATGACAGTATTGGGGTTCGTGATCAACCTCGCCACACAGAGCAGATGGAGTATGACGATGTGTGGATATGGTGTGATGATCGGATTGATCTCATACTTCTTCGGCGGAATCAAAACCGCAGTGAAAATGGCGGGAAAGATTGCAAAATGGGGCTGGATCATTCTGCCGTTTCCGTATGATATCGTGACCGGTCTGGTTGCATTTTTTATTTCGATTTTCGTATTTATGGCGTTGCCAATTATTCCGATTCGTAAGGCGTACAAGGAACAGTCGATGGAGTAAACGGATGCCTGTGGCAGGCATCTCACAGGATGATGTATGGAAGAAAATGATTTAGAGACAAGATTTATAAGAGAAGAGATCGGAAGATGTGAGGATCTCGAAGAACTGAAAGCGCGGATTTTTCCACTGCTGCAGTCACAGCAGGAGCTGTGGATGCAGAAGATGCAGGAAATCCTTGCGGAGAGCGGACTTACGAAGTCTGCATTTGCGAAGCGGTGCCGCGTGAGCCGGGTGTCGGTCGACAAATGGTGCAAGGGAGCGATACCGAAGAACCGCGAGACATTTCTTCGAATCGGCATGGCGGCGGAGTATGATCTGGAGAAGATGAACCAGCTTCTGCGTCGATACGGGCAGTACCCGGAGCTTTATTCGAAAAGCTTGGAAGACTGTGTCTGTATCTACGTGTTAAATCACAGGTTTGATATGGACTGCGTAGATAATCGCGAGTCGGAGAAGTGCGAGGAAGCGTATGGACTGACCGCCTATGATTACATATTGTCGCAGATTAAGGAGAACATGGCGGCGGATGCGGATATGGAAATCCCGGATATCAATACGGCACAGTTTGCAGAACGGCTATCACAGGTAGAGGATGCAGATGCCCTGACGCAGTTTATCTATGACAATATCGCAACCTTTTCCTCAGCATATCAGAAGTTCTATGCCTATGTGAAAATGTATGTGACGATCAATTACCAGCGGTATTCGTCGAGTGTGGCGAATCTGGCAGAGGGACAGGGCTGGTCTTCATCGCTGCGGCAGTGTGTGTCCGCGATACGACAGAACAAATGGTATCCGACGCGGAACAAGATCATCTCGCTGGGACTGCATCTGAGCATGGATCATGAGCAGATCGACGAGATGCTCACGCTGGCACATATGGAACCTTTGTGTGCGAAGAACCTGTTCGAAAGTGTGATCCTGTTTATTCTGGATGATGCGGAGTTGAACAATATGCTTGATACGGAATCGGAGGAGTTTGATCCAGATGAGTTATGCCGCTATGCGCGTAAGGTGTTGCTGGAGCTTGACCTGCCGGAGATCGACGCATTTCTCGCGGAGCTTCCGGATCTCGATACGGATATATGGTAGGATGGAAAATAATTTAATCGTAATTGAAAATGGACAATTGAATATCTATTTGCTGGACAATCAGGTTGTCTGGGAGGTTGGACGGATGTCGAAGGAGCATACACCGGATATCCCGATGCATGCAACGACGATCAGCCGCAGACATGGGCGGTTTCAGAATATGGACGGTATCTGGTTTTACATGGATGAAAACCCGAAGAATGGTACGATCCGCAATTGGAAGAAATTATCTTCCGGGCTGCATGGGCGCGTCAAGCCGGTGATGGTTTCGCCGAGGGATGTGTTCGTCTTCGGTGGCGGCGAGGATGCGGTCGTAAGTCCGGCAACGGTGTGGGCGTTCTTCCGGAC
>ERZ779969.243-NODE-243-length-17797-cov-2.18634_pt1 | contig 17797 bp, 19 predicted proteins | sample MGYA00511538_ERZ779969 | MGnify/ENA primary metagenome ERZ779969 (study PRJEB29588, sample SAMEA2151391) | human gut metagenome | biome: human gut; feature: human-associated habitat; material: faeces | place: Denmark | collected 2008/2010 ... | reverse complement strand
ATGCAAATAGTATAATACAAGCAGTTGTTACTGCATTAGGTGGAATTGGTACTGCAACTGTATTATATGATGCTAAAAATCAATAATCTAATATAATAAATTTTCAAAAATACTGGGAGAAAGTCAAAAAATCTTCCAGTATAGTTTTTTATAAGGAGGGATTTTCATGGAAGAAAACGAAGTTTTAGGAAATGGAGAAATCCAAAGAAATGAGAATGAATTTGGAGGTGAAGAATAATGAGAGGTATAGATGTATCAGCCCATCAGGGTAATATTAATTGGGATGCAGTAAAAACATCAGGAATTGAATTTACTATAATTAGGATTAGTTATGGTCAAAGTGCAGTAGATTCAAAAGCAATAAGAAATATTGAGGAATGTATAAGAGTAGGAATTCCATTTGGTGTTTATACTTATTCTTATGCATTAAATATAGACAATGCTATTAACGAAGCAAATTTAGTAATAAAAACATTAGCACCATATAAAAATAAAATAAAATTTCCAGTGATAATTGATATGGAAGATGCAGATGGTTATAAAGCAAAATATGGTATGCCTTCAAATGATACATTAGTTTCAATTTGTGAAAAAGAATGTTTAATGTTTGAAGAGGCAGGATATTATGCAGCAATATATGCTTCAAAATCATGGTTTGATTCAAAATTAAATTCTTCAAAGTTAAATAGATTTGATAAATGGATGGCATGGTGGTCAACATCTGCTTCATCAAAATTTGATCATAATACTTATGGATTATGGCAATATACATCATCAGGAAAAGTTAATGGAATATCAGGAAATGTTGATATGAATGAATCTTTCAAAGATTATCCATCAATGATAAATACAGAAAGTTCAAATATAACATCTCCAACACCAACAAAATCTATTGATGATTTAGCTCAAGAAGTTATTAATCAACAATGGGGAAATGGAGACGATAGAAAACAAAGATTAACTTCAGCAGGTTATGATTATAATGCTGTCCAAAATAGAGTTAATGAGATTTTAGGTGCATCATCTAAAAAATCTAATGAAGAAATCGCAAATGAAGTTATTGCAGGAAAATGGGATGTTGGACAAACAAGAAAAGAAAAATTAACGGCAGCAGGTTATGACTACAATACAATTCAAGCAATAGTTAATAGTAAATGTGGTTCAGGTTCATCATCAAAAAGCTATACTGTAAAATCAGGTGATACATTATCAGGAATTGGGGCAAAGCTAGGAATTAACTGGAAGACTATTGCAGATAAAAATGGAATAAAATCACCATATACAATATATCCGGGACAAGTATTAAAATATTAAGGGTATATAACTTATCTAATTAAAAATAAAAATCGCTTAAATCAAAACCTCGTGGCTCGATTTTTTGCGATTTTTTTTATTTTTACAGTTTATTGTATATTTTTTAAATTTTGCTGTATATTATATAGTATGTCAAAGGCTTCTTTACAAGTTGTATTATTTAAGTCTATATTTTCAATTTTCTTTATAATATCATTATAAGAAGTGTTTTGATTAGAAGATGTATGGGTAGAAACTAATTTATATTTTAAGTTATGAGAATCAAGTAATTGTGTGTATTTATCTAATTTGGAGATTGGAAAGCCACACTTTATAATTTCAGGACTTAAGTCGGTTAATTTCAAACCAATTTCATTAGATACTATTCGTGCATCTTCGTTTAATATATTATAGAATATTCCTACTTGAAAAATATAAATTAAATTAGGATCTTCTTTTTTTAATTCTTGATATTGCTTCATTAATTTACTCATCTTTTATTTTACCTCTATTCTTATTTTTTTTCTTTCCTTTTTTTCTGACAATAATGTCTCCAATTTCACAATTAAATAAATCACACATTTTTTCCAATGTATCAAATTTTATACTATTAGTTTCATTATTCATCATTCTTGTAAGTGATTGATAACCTCCTTCCATATTTTTTACAAACCAATATTTCGTTTTCTTTTGTTTTTTCAATAATTCATTTACTTTTAATTGTATCATCTTAATCACCTCCTCCTAATATATCTATTTTAAAAGAAAGTAACAAAGATTTTAACTATCTGCTATTTGAGTTAAATTGAAGATAACTATTTTACAATATAGGTATTTATGTTATAATATACTCAAAGTTAAGTAGTGAGGTGCTATTATGAATAATGTAGAAATAATAGAAATGTTAAATAAGATAGAAGAATATATAAAACATGAGGAATTAGAAAGTGTATTAAAATATATAGATATTAAAAAGAAGAGTTTAAATATAAAAAAAGATATTGCAAATGAATATATGGATAAATTAATAGAAAGTTTAAAGTAAAAGTCGAATTTTGTCGAATTATGTAACACAAGTAACACTAGGGAAAAATAAGATAATAACTATTGTCCAGTATAGTTATTTTATTTTACATAATATGGTATAATGAAAATAGAGATATCTCCAATGAATAAAAGAAGGAGGTAATATGTTGAATTTATTTGACAAAATATTATTACATATATTTAAAAGATATTCAAACAAGATTTACAAAAAGGGTGTGCAAGATGAATTTAATAGGAATAAATAAAATTCCCACTTTCCCACTTTTTTCCCACTCTAGTACAAAAATGATTAAAAATGTTGGAAAATGTAAAAACAATAAATGTTGAAATATAAGCATTTCAAGAGTGTTTGAAAATGTATAATAATATTAGAACAGAACAGTAGGTTCAGGAGTTGTAGCTGAAGTTATTGAATAATAAATAATTTTATATACAAAAAATAGTAGGAGAATTTATTTTCCTACTATTTTTTCATATTATTTTAATTCCACAACAGTTACACCAGTTTCACCTTCACCGAAAGTTCCTAGTCTAAATGATTTTACATGTGAGTTTGTCTTCAAAAAATTGTGGATTCCTTGGCGTAATTTGCCTGTTCCTTTTCCGTGAACAATTCTAACTGTTGATAAATTTGCTAGGGCAGAGTCATCTAAAAATTTATCTACTACAAAAATTGCTTCTTCAACAGTTTCACCAATTACGTTTATTTCAGTAACAGCTGTTTTACTTTTTAATTTGTTATTGAAATTTCTACTGCTAAAGCTTTTTTGTTTATTATTAGATTTTTGAGTATTATTTTTTATTGCAACTAATTTATCTGTTTTTACTGTCATTTTCATACTACCAATTTGAACTTGAACTTCATTTGATTTATTTGGTAAAGTAAGAACAGTTCCATTTTGGTTTAATGTTTTTACTAGTACTGTCATTCCAATAGTTACATTTTCTAATGTAGTAGATGGCTCTGATAGATTGTTTGTAGTTGTAGATGAGTTGTTATTTTTTATATTCTCATTAAGTTTATTTCTTATAGAATTGGCTTTTTTTAGAGCTTGGGCATCTGCATTATTATAAAGTTCGTTTAAACTTGATATAATAGAATTGGCTTCTTTTTTTGCATTTAGCAGAATTTCACGGGCTTGCATTTTAGCTTTTTCAATAATATCATTTTCTCTTGTTGATAATTGTGTATTTTTATTGTCAAAATTTTTTCTTAAAAGTTCTATCTGATTAGAATTTTGTTTTATTTTATCTTTTTCTTTTTCGATTTCAACTTTATCATCATAAATATTTTTTATAAGTTCTTCAACATCAATATGTTCATCATTCATAAGCTCTTCTGCTCTTGTTAGTATAGAATCTGGCATTCCAAGTCGTTTGGTTATTGCAAAAGCATTGCTTTTTCCAGGAACACCAACAAGTAATTTATATGTAGGTTTTAAATTTTCAATATCAAATTCTGAGCTTGCATTTTCGAATCCATCTGTAACAAGTGCATAATTTTTTATTTCTTGATAATGTGTTGTGGCAAGTGATAAAGTTCCTAATTTGTGAAAATATTCCAATATACTAATTGCCAAGTTAGCACCTTGAATAGGGTCTGTTCCAGAGCCCAATTCATCTACTAGTATAAGACTTCTTGATGTTGCTTGTTTATAAATTTCAATGATATTTAACATATGTGAAGAAAAAGTACTTAAGGATTCTTGAATGCTTTGTTCATCACCAATATCTGCAAATATATTGTCAAAAACGTATAAACTACTACCATCTTTTGCAGGTATATGTAATCCTAAGTAAGCCATTAAACATAATAATCCAACTGTTTTTAAAGTAACAGTTTTTCCACCAGTATTTGGTCCTGTAATAATTAAGGATGTATATTTATTTCCAATTTCAACATCAATAGGAACAACAACTTTTTCATCAATAAGTGGATGACGAGCTTCTTTGAAATCGATAAATTTTTCTTCGTTTATAATAGGTTCTACACATTTAAATTTATTAGAGAATTTTGCTTTAGCAAAAATTAAATCCAAATTTGCAATAGAATTTAGTGAAATTTCTATATTATTTACAATTGGAATTAGAGAATCAGATAGAGTTTTTAAAATTCTTTCAATTTCAACATTTTCTTCTAATTGTAAATTATGTGCTTGATTATTCAATTCAAAAATTGAAATAGGCTCTATAAATACTGTAGAACCGCTGTATGATATATCGTGAACAAAGCCTTTTACATTATCTTTATATTCAACTTTAATAGGGATAACATATCTATCATTTCTAATTGTAACTATGGGATCCATTATAAATTTTGAATATGTTGATGAATGGATAAATTTATTTAAATTTTCTTTTATAGAAGATTCTAAATTTCTTCTTTTTCTACGCAAATTACTAAGAGCAGAGGAAGCCTCATCTGCAACAGTTGCTCATCTAAAATAGATTTAAAAATATTATTTTCTAAATCTATATTTGTATATAAATTATCGAAATAATTCTCAATAGAATCATATTTAGATACATCATCTATAGAAGAAAAATACGATTTTAAGTTTCGCGAAATTTTTAAAATATGACCAACTTTCAATAAATTTCCACAAGAAAGAGCCATATTACTTTTCAATAATTTGGATATTTGGCTAAAATCTTGAACGTCAGCAATTGGTGGATTGCTGTTTTGAGCAATTAAATTTTTTGCTTGTGTTGTTTCAGATAGTAAATGCTTAACAATTAATTTATTACTAGAAGGTTCAATGTTATGCAAAAGTTGTTTCCCAATTTCTGTAACGCAATAAGATTCAAGAACATCTATTATTTTATTTAATTCTAATTTTTTTATATATTTTTCATTCATAAGAATAGTTCAAATCCTTTCTAAAACACAATAATATAATTTAATATAGCACAATTTTAAATAAAAATAAATGAAATGTTTGTTTTTTTGTGATATAATCCGTTCAATAATTATAAAAAAAATTTTAATTAATTAAAAGGAGAATAAAGAAAAATGAAACTTAATATAGTAATGTGTGAACCAGAAATACCACAAAATACAGGAAATATAGCAAGAACTTGTGCAATAACAGGAGCAAAATTACATCTAATACATCCATTAGGATTCAAAATAGATGATAAAAGCCTAAAAAGATCTGGATTAGATTATTGGGATAAATTAGATATAGAGGAACATGATTCACTTCAATCTTTTTTGAATAAATATAAGCCAGAAGAAAATAATATGTTTTTTGCAAGTACAAAAGCAACACATTGTTATTCAGATGTTGATTATTCAAAATTTGACGAAGTATTTGTATTATACGGAAAAGAAACGAAGGGGTTACCAGAAGATTTATTACAAAAATATATAGAAAATACAATAAGAATTCCAATGAGAAATACATTAAGGTCACTAAATTTATCAAACTCAGTTGCAATTATAACTTATGAAATATTAAGACAAATAAATTTTAATGGGTTACAAGAAATTAGTGATTATTTCTAGAAAAATTAGTATAAATATGAAAAAATAAAAAACTTTAAAAAAGTTTACATAACATTGACATTTTTTTCATTTTCTGTTATAATAATAGATACAAATTTTTTTAAGGAGTTGGTAAAAAATGGCTATAAGTAAAGGTCAAAAAAATGATGGAACAAAAGAAGAGAAAGTATCACTTGAAGAAAAGATTGAAAGTTTAGTTGAATGGAGAAAAAAATATCCAAGAGCTACAATAGTACCTGGTGTTTCAAGAGATGTTTTTGAAAGTTATGCAAAGACAGAAGAAAAACAAAATCAACTATTTGAAGAATATGAGAAAATGCGTGAGTATTACAAATATATAACTATAAGAAAATCACAAGGAAAACTTAATGAGGAACAAATCGAAAGATGTAGAGAGGGAAAAATCGGTGGTGTTTTTGGAAGAGATACTAAAACAGCTGAATTAATAAAAAAATATGACTTAAGAGAAAAAGAGGTTGATTTTATTACAGCACATTATGGTAACATAGATGAATTTAGAAAATGCTACATAGATGCAGTAAGTAATCAGGACTTTAGTAGATTAAGATATGGTTCAATAGAAAATTTAATAAGTGAATTTGATTTAAATAGCCCTGACTGGGTTTCAAGAGAATCAAAAAATAATAGACTTGGAGACATTATAAATGATCTTCCAGGAAGAAGAAATACTTTTGTGAAGCGTGAAGAATTAGAAAAGAAAGTTATTGAGACAATTAAAGAAAAAGGTTATTCTGAACAAGAACAAGAAATATTATTTATGTGGTATGGAATAAATGGTATGGAGAAAGCTGATGAGAAAAAAATAGCAGAAAAAACTGGAAAATATCCAGCTCGTATATATAGAATAGTTGAAAAATCCATGAAAGAATTTAAAACTCCAGAATTTCTTGAACAATTAGATTCAGAAAATATAACATTCGATATAGACTTGGATTTACAAAAAGAAATTATTGAAGAATATTTTAAAAAATTTGATATATTTGTACCTAGAGAGCCTATAAGTATGGATGAAGATGTTAAAGCTAAATTAGATACTATGTTATTAGATGGAGTTGAAGAAACTAAAAAAAGAAAAGAACAAGAAAATAACCAAATCGCAATAGTTGAATCTATGATAAAAGATGCTACTAATAGTGAATTAATTAATCTTGAAAAGAAAAAAGAAATATTGCTATCTATAGGAGACATTCCTAAGGAGAAAAGAGCTGAATTTAGAGGATTACTTGATAGAAGAATTAGAGATGCTAATAGATTAGCGACAATTTTAGATGGAGTTGAAGGAGAGGAATCATCTAAAAGATTGGGAATTCTTGAGATGCCAGTAGAAGAATTAAATCTATCAGCGCATTCATTTAATTGTTTAAAGAGAGCAGGAATAGATAAAGTTATTGATTTAGTTGGAAAATCAGAAGAAGAAGTTAAAAAAATAAGAAATCTTGGTAGATCAAGTTATAATGAAGTTATTGAAGAATTACAATCTTTAGGAATAGAAATGGTTGATGATCATTTGGATTTTGAGGGTGAAAAATCATTTGAAAAATTGGAAATTCTTGATGTGCCAATAGAAGAATTAAATCTATCAGCGCATTCATTTAATTGCTTAAAAAGAGCATGGATAGATAAAGTTATGGATTTAGTTGGAAGATCAGAAGAAGAAGTTAAAAAAATAAGAAATCTTGGTAGATCAAGTTATGATGAAGAATTACAATCTTTAGGAATAGAAATGGTCGATGGTCATTTGAATTTTGTAAGTACAAATTTACTTAAAAATAATGGTGTTCCTGGAGAAGATGAAAAAGAAACTCTTGTAAAACATATATTAGAACAACAAGATACTATTGGAGAACAACAAGCAGAAATAAATGAATTATCTTCACAAAATAAGGAGGAAGTAAATGAATAATGATGGATTAATTGGATATAAAAAAAGTTCTATATCTAAAATTAAGAATTCATTAAAAAAAACTTTGAAAAAAAATGAAGATAATTATATTCAAGAGGAATCTGCTATTGAATTAAAGAAAAATGATAATTTACGAAACAATTTTATTAATAATTTGAAAGTGGATGCAAAAGTGACAAATGCCGTTATTGAAAAAAGAAAATTTTTAGAAAAAATCAATGGAAATGAAGAAACATTGAAGATGCTATCAATAGACAGACTAAAGAAACTTGAAAAATATTATAATAATATTATTGAACAAAATAATAAAAAAATAAGAAATTTAAAGAAAACAACATAATAATATAAATTAAGAAAGATATACTTTATTACAATTTTTGATATGATATTGTAAAGTAAAATAAAAGTGGAATAAAATTCCAAAAAATGCTTGATTTTTCTTGTAATAAAGGGTATAATATTAATGCAATATAAAAAAACAGAAGAGTGGGAACAAATCCCACTCTTTAATTGTAATAAAGGAGGATTTTATATTGGCAAATATAGAAGAAAAAGTAGAAAATAGTATATCTAAAATAATTGAAAATTTAGGATATAAGCTATATGATGTTCAATATGCAAAGGAAGGCAAAGATTATTTTTTGAGAATCTTTATAGAAAAAGAAAATGGAGAAATTACATTAGATGATTGTGAAAATGTAAATAATGCAATTACAGACATTTTAGATAAAGATGATTACATTAAAGAGCAATATTTTCTAGAAGTATCATCAACTGGTGTTGAAAAAATGATACGAAAAGATAAACATTTAAAGGAAAATATTGGAGAATATATAACAATAAAACTTTTCAAACCAATAAACAATTTTAAAGAATATGTAGGAAAGTTAAAAAGTTTTGATGACCAAATAATAACAATTGAAGTAGAAAATGAAGAATTAAATATAGAGCGAAAAAATATATCATTAATAAAAAAATATTATGATTGGAATGTTTAAAAGGAGGATATTGAAATGAAGGGTGAAACAAAACAAAATAAAGGTATAAATATTGATAGTAAAGAGCTAGTAATAGCTTTAAATGAATTGGAAAAAGAAAAAGGTATAAAAAAAGATTATATGTTAGAATCTATTGAAACAGCATTAGTTACAGCATATAAAAGAAATTATGATTCAAATGCTGACAATGTAAAAGTTACAATGCATCCAGAAAGTGGAGAAATACATGTAATTGCTGAAATGGAAGTTGTGGAAACCGTTGAAGATGATAAAACACAAATTAATTTAGAGGATGCAAAAAAAGTTAATAAAAATTTGGAAGTAGGAGATACAGCTCAAGTTGAAATTATACCAAGAAATTTTGGTAGAATAGCAGCTCAAACAGCTAAACAAGTTATTATACAAAAAATAAGAGAAGCTTCAAGAAATGTATTATTTGATGAATTCAGTGAAAGAAAAGGTGAGATAATCTCTGGATTAGTTCAAAAAGCTGATGGTGGAATTGTAGTAGTTGATTTAGGTAAACTAGAAGGTGTTATGCCTTTAAAAGAACAAATTCCTACAGAAAAATACAAGGTAAATGATAAAATTAGAGCTTGTGTTATGGATGTGGAAAGAGGAGTTAAAGGTGCACCACAAGTTATTATATCAAGAGCAAGTTCTGATTTTGTAAGAAAATTATTTGAACTTGAAATTCCAGAAATATATGAAGGTGTTATTGAAATAAAAAGTGTTTCAAGAGATCCAGGAAGCAGAAGTAAAGTTGCTGTATATTCTCCAAATGAAAATATTGATCCAGTTGGCTCTTGCGTAGGTCAAAAAGGAATAAGAATTCAAAATATAATTAATGAATTAAATGGAGAAAAAATTGATGTAATAGAATGGAATGCAGATCCATCAATTTATATATCTGCAGCATTATTACCAGCACAAGTTTTAGCTGTAGATATTAAAGATGAAGAAAGATTTGCTCAAGTAATAGTTCCAGATGACCAATTATCATTAGCAATAGGAAAATCTGGTCAAAATGTTAGATTAGCTGCAAAGTTAACTAATTGGAAAATCGATATAAAAAGTGAGTCTCAATTTAGAAAAATGATCGAAGAAGCAAATAATCAAGAAGAAACTGCAGAAGAAGTTTCAGAAGAATCATCAGAGCAAGTTGAAGAATAATTAATATAAAAAATATGTTTGAATACAATGGGAAGTGATAATTTGAAAAAAATACCACAAAGAACATGCATTGGATGTAATGTTCAAAAAAATAAAAGTGATTTAATTAGAATAGTAATGAATAAAGAAGGCAACATAAGCATTGATAAGACAGGCAAAGCAAATGGCAGAGGGGCATACATTTGCAATAACATAGAGTGTTTAGAAAAAGCAATTAAATCAAAAAAATTGGAAAGAAGTTTTGAAAGAAAGATAGATGATACAATTTATAATTCTTTAAGAAATGAAATCATAGACAAAAATTAATATTATGGGGGTGAAATTTATTGGCTAAGATTAAAATTCATGAAATCGCTAAAAAGATAGGTCTAACCAGTAAGGAAATAATAGAAAAGGCTAATGAACTGGGAATTAATGTCAAAAGTCATTTAAGTTCTATTGAAGATGAACAAGCAGAAAAAATAGAAAAAAGCCTTGCTAATAAAAAAGAAAGTAAGAAAAATGACAAAGACAAAAATCAAGGTAAAGAAAAAAGCAAAAGTAAAGATGATAAAAAAGACTCTAGCAAAGATAAAAAAAAGCAACAAGAAACTCCAGTAATCATTAGAAGAGAAGTTATTGTTTCTGAGGCTGAACCTGAGGAAAAGTCAAACAAAAAGCAAGAGAATAAAAACAATATTGGTTTTGTAGAAAGAAATAAAAATAAAAATTATAATATTGTTTATAGAAATAAACAACAAAAACCTCTTACAGTAAGTGAGTTATTTGGAATTAAAGATAAAAAGAAAGAAGAAGAGGAAAGAAGAAAAGCTGAAGAAGAAAAGAAAAAAGCTGAAGAGGCCCAAAGATTATTAGAAGAGCAAAAAAGAGCAGAAGAGCAAAAAAAGGCTGAATTGAAAAAACAAATGGAAGCTCAAAAACAAGAAGAATTAAAACTTGCTAATGAAAAAAATGTAGAAGAGAATAATATTATAAAGGAGAAAACTGAAAAGGCTGAAAATAAGAATATGGATGTAACAGTTAAAAAAGAAATTAGTAAAAACGAAAATAATTACGATAGAAGAAATAATATGAACAATAGACGTAATAACGAAGATAATAAATTTAATAACGAAAATAGAGAAAATAGATATAACGGAAATAATAGATATAATAATAGAAATAATAGTGATTATAGAAACAATGACAATAGAAACAACAATGGATATAGCAATAACAGATATAATAGAAATGATAGATATAATAATGGTAATAACAACAATGACAGATACAACAATAACAATGGTGATAGAAGATTTAATAATAGAAATGGCAACCAACAAAATAATAGAAATAATAATGGATATAATAATGGTGGTTACAATAATAGATATAATAATAACAACAATAGAAATGGTAATAGACCTCTTGATGAAAAAGGAATTGATAAGAACATTAAGAATATAATGTCAACTGAAATTGTAGAGAAAGAATCTCAAAGAGATTATACAAGTAAATCTATTGACAAAGCTAAACAAAACAAATTTGAGGAATCTAAAGCTAATAATAAAAAGCCAGCTAAATCAAGAAGACAAGATAGATTTTCTGAAATTGATGATGGGAAATTAAAGGACTTAAAACAAGTTGATAGATTATCTCATATGTTTGATGAGCAAGATGGTGGAATGCTTGATTATTATGATTTAAGTAATGATAGAGGAAAAAGAAATAAGAAAAAGAATAATAATAAAAATGAAAAAGAAAAAAGTAAGCAAAAAATATTCCAATTAACAGAAATTACAATTCCAGAAACTATTACTGTTAAGGATTTAGCAGCAGAGCTTAAAAAGACAAGTGGAGAAGTTATTACTAAATTAATGGGACTTGGAATTATGGCTACTATTAACAACGAATTAGATTTTGATACAGCATTTTTAGTTGCTGGAGAATTTGGAGTAACAGCAAATAAAAAGAAAGTTGTTAATGAAGAAGATGTTTTATTTGATGAGTCAGAAGATAAAGCAGAGGACTTAAAACCACGTCCACCAGTAGTTGTTGTTATGGGTCACGTTGATCATGGTAAAACATCACTATTAGATACTATTAGAAAAACAAATGTAATTGAAGGAGAAGCTGGTGGTATTACACAACATATTGGTGCATACAAAGTAAATGTAAATGGTAGAGAAATAACATTCTTAGATACACCAGGTCACGAAGCATTTACAAGTATGAGAGCAAGAGGTGCACAGTCTACAGATATCGCAATCCTTGTTGTTGCAGCTGATGATGGTGTTATGCCTCAAACTGTAGAAGCTATAAACCACGCTAAAGCAGCCGAAATTCCAATTATTGTTGCTGTTAATAAAATTGATTTACCAAATGCTAATATTGAAAAAATAAAACAAGATTTAATGCAATATGATTTAGTTTCTGAAGAATGGGGAGGAGATACAATATTTGTACCTATCTCTGCAAAGAAAGGTCTAAACATTAATAATTTACTTGAAATGGTATTGTTAGTTGCAGACATGAAAGAGCTAAAAGCAAACCCAAATAAACAATCAAAAGGTGCAGTTATTGAAGCAAGACTTGATAAATCTAAAGGTCCAATCGCATCAGTCCTTGTACAACGTGGTACTTTAAATGTTGGTGATACAATTGTTGTTGGAACTTCTATAGGTAGAATAAGAGCAATGAAAAATGATAAAGGTCAAAGTGTTAAAGCTGCTGGACCATCAACACCTGTTGAAATAATGGGATTAACTGATTTACCAGAAGCAGGAGATACTTTCTATGAAGTTAAAAATGAAAAAATGGCTAAACATTTAATTGAAAAGAGAAAACTAAAAGAAAGAGAAAAACATTTAAATAACAATAATGTTGTTACTTTAAATAATCTATTTGAAAAAATGGCTAGTGAAGATTTAAAACAATTAAATTTAATTGTAAAAGCAGATGTTCAAGGTTCTGCAGAAGCTATTAAACAATCCTTAGAAAAATTATCAAATGATGAAGTTAAAGTAAAAGTTATACATTCTGTTGCTGGAGCTGTAAATGAATCTGATGTTCAACTTGCAAAGGCTGCAGAAGCAATAATTATAGCATTTAATGTTCGTCCTGTTGGTTCAGCAAAAGAAGTTGCTGAAAAAGAAGGTGTTGAAATTAAACAATATTCAGTTATTTATAAAGCTTTAGAAGATGTAGAAGCTGCTATGAAAGGTCTATTAGATCCAATTTATGAAGAAAAAGTAATTGGTAATGCATTAGTAAGACAAACATTTAAAGTATCAGGAGTTGGAACAATTGCTGGATGTTTTGTTACTGATGGAAAAATAGAAAGAAATGCGGGAGTTAGAGTAATTCGTGATTCAGTTGTTATTCACGAAGGTAAATTAGTTTCTTTAAAGAGATTTAAAGATGATGTTAAAGAAGTTACAAAAGGATTTGAATGTGGTTGTCAAATTGAAAATTACAATGATTTAAAAGAAAATGATGTAATTGAATTCTTTGTAATGGAAGAAGTTAAAAGATAATTAAAACGAAAGGAAGATAAGTTTATGGCAAAAAATGATACTAGACTAAATAGAATTAATGAAGAGCTTAAAAAAGAAATTAGTCATGTTTTGACTTTCGAACTTAAAAATCCAAATGTTACAGGATTATTAAGTGTTACAAGAGCTAAAATAACACCTGATTTAAAATATGCTAAAGTTTATGTAAGTGTATTAAATTCTAAAAATCTAGAAAAAACAATGCAAGGTTTAAAAGATTCAGCAGGTTTTATAAGAAGCCAAGTAGCCAAAACTGTTAATTTAAGAATAACACCAGAGCTAATTTTTGAATTAGATGATTCAATGGAATATGGTGCTAAAATCGATAATATACTTAAAGAAATAAAAGGTGAACAATAATAAGAATTTATATAAGTAAAAGATAAGTCTGTCAGTGGGGACAAAGTTAATTAACAACATTGTTAACACTGACACTTACTAACAAGGCACCTGAATTTCAGAAAGGATTGATATAATGAGTACTTTAGATAAAATATTTGAAGAAATAAATAAAGCAGAATCAATAGTAATATTAACACATGAAAATCCTGATGGAGATGCTGTTGGAACAAGTTTAGCTTTATATAATGCACTAAAACTATACGGAAAAAATAATGTTGATGTTATAATTCCAGAATGCCCAAAAACATTTAATTTTTTACCAGGTTCAAGTGAAATAAAAAAAGAAAGTAATGTTGAAAATTATGATTTAGCAATTGCTGTTGATTGTGCTTCATTTGATATGTTAAATGGTCTATCAAAGAAATTTGAAGATGCTACTACTACAGTTGTTATTGATCATCATGGGACTAATAATATGTTTGGAGATTATAATTTTGTTAATCCAGATGCACCAGCCTGTGCGGAAGTTATGATTGTTGCACTTAGTGCATTTAAATTGGAAATTAATAAAGAAATTGGAACATGTTTATTAGTAGGTATAATAACAGACACAGGTGGATTTAAATATCAAGGTGTAACAGCTGAGACATTTGAATTTGTAGCTGGATTATTAAGAAAAGGCGTTAATGTTTCAGATACGTACAGAAAAGTTCTTCAAGTTAAAACTAAATCTGCTTTTGAGTTAACAAGAGCTGCAAATAATAGAATTGAATTTTTTGAAGATGGTAAAATTGCATATACATATGTAACTTTAGAAGATTATGAAAAATTTAATGCTGTTGCTGGAGACCATGAAGGAATTGTTGACATAGGTAGAGATATCGAAGGTGTTGAAGTTTCTATATTTATTAGAGAAATTAAGGGAAAAGGATTAAAAGTTTCTTTACGCTCTAATGATAAAGTTAATGTTGACGAAATAGCTTTATTGTATGGAGGAGGAGGTCATCCTAAGGCAGCTGGATTTTCTATTAATGATGATTTGGAATCTGTTAAACAAAGAGTTATTGCTGAAGCTAAGAGATATTTATAAAAGATAATTTGGGCGAATTCAATTCGCCCTTTTTATGATTATAATTTTATTTTGAAATATTTTATAAATACAGTAAATTATAATAATTTAAATTTTTAAGGGAGTTTTTTATGGATGGAATTATTATTGTGGACAAGTCAAAGGAATTTACTTCTAATGACGTTGTTAACAAAGTAAAAAAAATTTTAAATGTAAAAGTTGGACACACAGGAACTTTAGATCCTAATGCTACTGGAGTGTTACCTTTACTTTTGGGGAAAGGTACTAAGTTTTCTAAATACTTAATTAATCACGATAAATGCTATATTGCTACTTTAAAGTTAGGAATTAAAACTAGTACTGCTGATGTTGAAGGAGATATAATTGAGGAAAAGGATGTGGATGATAATATTTTTAATAAAGAATATTTATCTGAAAAATTAAATTGTTTTGTTGGAAATCTTGTTCAAACACCTCCTATATATTCGGCAATAAAGGTCAAAGGAAAGAAATTATATGAATATGCTAGAAATAATATTGAAGTTGATATTCCAAAAAGAAATATTGAAATTTATTCTATAAAGCTGATTGATTTTTGTAAAAAGGACAAGACTATTGTATTTGAAGTTGAATGTTCTAAGGGTACATATATTAGATCATTATGTGAAGATATTGCTGAAAAACTGGGGACTATTGGTTATATGAAAGAGCTTAGAAGAACAAGAGTTGGAGAATTCAGTATAAATGAGGCTGTAACAATTGATGATATTGGAAATAATAAGGATAATGAAAATTGGATAAAAAATAAAGTTATATCTTTAGAAAAATTATTGAAAGAGAATGAATGTATTAATTTAGATAAAGAATTAGTTCAAAAGTTTTTCAATGGTGTAAAATTAAAATATAATGGTCTAGATGGAATTTATAAAATTTATTTTAACAATGAATTTTTAGGAACAGGAGTAGTTAAAGAAAAATCTTTAAAAAGAGATATTATAGTTATTAGTGAAAAGTATTAGATATATTGAAAGAAGGGAAAAATATGTGGGGAGCAGTAATTGGAGATTTAGCTGGTTCAGTTTATGAATTTGAACAATTAAAAGGAATAAAAAGTATAAAAACAAATGAAATAATACCAAATAATGCCTTTTTTAGCGATGATACTATATTAACTATGGCTATAGCTGAAGCAGTTCAAACAGATATGAATTATGAAGAACATTTAAAAAAATATGGAAAATTATATAGAAATTATAAACCTGATATAAAACCATATTTTAATGGAAGTTTTTCACCAGGATTTTTAAAGTGGTGTGATGCTGATGAAAGAGGGACAAGCATAGGTAATGGAGCAATGATGCGTATTTCTCCGATTGGATTTTCATTTGATAATGAAATTGATGTGAAGAAAAATGCTAGATTAGCAACAGTTCCATCACATGATTCAAAAGAGGCAATAGTATATTCGACACTGATAGCATTAATTATATTTTATGCCAAAAATAAAGTACCAAAGGATGAAATTTTAAAAAAATTAAATATAAAATTGAAATGTGAATCATTTAAAAAGTTTAATACAACATGTAGTCAAACATTTGATAATTGTGTATGGTCTGCATTTAATAGTAATAGTTTTGAAGAAAGCATAAAAAAAATTCTATCTTTTGGAGGTGACACAGATACAAATGCTTGTATTGTAGGTTCAATTGCAGAAGCTTTATATGGAATTGATGAAAGTCTAATCGTAAAAGCTAAGCAATATATTCCAACTAATTTTATAGGAATTCTAGAAAAAGAATATGCACGTGTGAAGGGGTTTGATAGATAAATTATATATTTTGTGTGGCGAAATTAGTTACATAATTATAAAATAAAAATAGCAGATTACAATTCTGCTATTTTTGCAATTCACGATAATTATTTCCCCATTGAACCATAGAATATAAAACAGGCTCTAAACTCCATCCAGTTTCCGTAAGCGAATACTCAACTCTTGGTGGTACTTCAGCAAAAGCTTCGCGGTGGACCAAACCAGATTTTTCCATATCTCTTAAATTATTTGTAAGAACTTTTTGGCTAATTCCATTAAGTGATTTTCTAAGCTCTCCAAATCTTTTTGTACCAGTTAATAAATCTCTGATAATTAAAATTTTCCATTTATCTCCAATAAGTCCCATTGTAATTTCGACAGGACAAGTAGGTAATTCTTGCTTCATAATAAATTAACTCCAATTCTAAAAGAAATTATAACAAAATACAAGTGATATGTAAACAGTAAGAAAAAACAATAATAGTTCCAATTAGAATATAATATTCTAAAAATATATGTGTAATAAAAATATAAAAAAATTTTGTATCGCAAAGCATGCTAAAATTCTTAAAAGTTACTTTTTGGTAACTATGTAACAAAAAAGTGCCTACCTTACAAAGTAAAAAACGGTAAGTAAAATAATTATAGAAATTGAAAATAGAGTAGCTACTAAATACAATAAATATGAATATGAGGAATGTAAGAATATGGAAATTTCAAAAGCTAATTTAGGAAAAGGATATATAGATATTTATAGTTTTGGAGATATAAAATTACATTGTTATCAAACAAATGATTTAATGAATGATGAAAGTTATATTTTAGAAAATGAAGAGAATTTATTATTAGTTGAATTCCCCGCATTTTATGATAACCTAGAAGAGTTTGAAAAATATGTAAAGGGATTAAATAAAAATATAGTTGGAAAAGTATTTTCAGATCATCCAAATGGTGGTACAATTCTTCAAGATGTAAAAGGATATGCTTCAGAAGGAACAATAAAATCAATGAAATATGGAACAATTCATAATTTAGTAACAGAATTTGAAAAATCATTTAATGGAGCTTTTGCAAAAGAATTTCACAAAATTACAGATATT
>ERZ779969.236-NODE-236-length-18100-cov-2.37695_pt1 | contig 18100 bp, 16 predicted proteins | sample MGYA00511538_ERZ779969 | MGnify/ENA primary metagenome ERZ779969 (study PRJEB29588, sample SAMEA2151391) | human gut metagenome | biome: human gut; feature: human-associated habitat; material: faeces | place: Denmark | collected 2008/2010 ... | reverse complement strand
GACAATTGATCTCAGGCAGGAACGCCGGGGTGAGTCCGCCGAGGAACCGTTCCTGTTTGGCAAGGCGTTTGGAGAGAACAAGGATTCCTACAGCGAGGAAGCACAGAACGCGATTGAGGAGAAAATTAACAGTATCGCGAAGCTTCTCGAACAGCAGATGCAGACACAGAAGTCAGCGGAAGCCTCGATTAAGGAAGCCGCCAATCAGGCGATTTCTTCAGGTGAGGCGACTGTAAAGGCGGAAGAAAAGAAAACGGAACCAGAGCAGTCGGGCAATAAGGTTGTGGATCTTGTAATCAAACAGTTGATGGACAGCGAGGTTTCGGAGGCACATGCAAAGGAAATCATTGACGAGCTGACTGTGAAGGATGATAAACAGCCGATCGACAACATACTGGCAAACGTATACCAGAAGATCGTTCTGAAGCTCGGCGAAATCCAGCCGTTAACTGCCGGTGAGAAGAAACCGAAGGTTGTATTTTTTGTCGGAAATACCGGCGTTGGAAAGACAACCACGATGGCAAAGCTGGCGTCGCTCTGTACGCTGGATATGAAATTAAAATGTGCGATGTTTTCTATCGACACATATCGTATTGCAGCAATTGAGCAGTTAAAGACGTATGCAAATATTTTGTCTGCGCCAATGGAGGTTGTGTATACTCCGGAGGAGATGGCGCAGAGTGTAGAAAAGTTTAAAAACTATGATCTGATCTTAGTTGACACAGCCGGACGCTCCCATAAGAGCGAAGAGCAGAAGGAAGACTTAAAGCAGATCATTGATTCCGTGAAGGAGTACGAGACAGAAGTGTTCCTCGTTGTATCTGCCACGGTAAAATATGCGGATCTGCTTTCCATTGCCAACACGTATGGCGAACTGTTTGATTATAATCTTATTTTCACAAAGCTGGATGAGACAAATGGTCTGGGAAGCATATTGAATCTGAAACTGGATACAGGAAAACCGCTTTCTTATGTGACATGGGGACAGAATGTGCCGGATGATATCGGCGTTCTGGATCCACAGATTATTGCTAAGAAATTGTTAGGAGGTGGAAAGTGATGGATCAGGCAACGAAATTACGGGAACGCGTGCAGACCAATCAGGAAATCTCCAATGCAAGGGTAATTGCAATTACAAGTGGAAAGGGCGGTGTCGGCAAGACGACATTGTCAGTCAATATTGCGCTGGAGCTTGCGCGGCGCGGCAAAAAAGTGGTTGTATTTGACGCGGACTTCGGATTGGCAAATGTCGAGGTCATGCTTGGAATCCGCCCACAATATAACTTATTGGATCTGATACATAATAATAAATCTATGACAGAGATCATTACGCAGGGACCGGAAGGAATTGGATTTATCTCCGGTGGTTCGGGGGTGTCCGAGCTTGCGACACTCGATAATGCGAGTATCAAACTTTTGATTTCCGAATTAGTGAAGCTCGACCAGATGTATGATGTTGTGATTATTGATACAGGTGCGGGGATTACGGATTCCGTTATGGAGTTCGTCATGATGAGCCCGGAGGTCGTTCTGGTTGTGACACCGGAACCGACATCCATTACAGATTCTTACTCATTGCTTAAAGTACTGCGTAGAAAGAACAGCTTCAATCCGCTCTATAAGACAATCCATGTTGTAGCCAACCGTGTGGAAAATGAGGCGGAAGGGGCAGAAATCTTCCACAAGATCGATACGGTGTCTTCAAAGTTTTTGAATACAAAGCTTTCATTTCTGGGCGCTGTGCTGCAGGATAAGAATGCTTCCATGGCGGTTATTGAGCAGAAACCACTTGTGCAGGCATATCCGGGAACGACAGCCACAAAGGGAATCTGCCAGCTTGTCAATCGTCTGAGTGACGATACGGTTGAGGAGAGTAAGAAAAAAGAAGGAATTGCACGGGTATTTATTGATTTCTTCCGTTCAAAGAAGAGAATCCGTTAATTGTTAGATATAGACAGCAGAAAAAGGAAAAGATGGTACGTATGAATGGGAATAGCGATAGGTAATAAAATTGAATTGGTGCGACTCGATCAGGTTATTCGTAACGAGCAGAATAAAAAGGTCTATGTGAGCAAAATCTATGATATTCTGGATCAGGATAAATTACAGATTGCGATGCCGATTTTTGAGGGACGGATCGTACCTTTGGATTTAGATGAGCGTTATACGGCATGCTTTTATACAGAGCGTGGCTTGCTGCAATGCAATGTACAGGTAACTTCGCGTTATAAGAGCGGAAATCTGTTTTTCCTTGATATCAAGCTGCTTGGTGCCTTGGAGAAGGTGCAGCGGCGGCAGTTTTACCGGTATGACTGCCTGATCGATGCGCAGATCAGAGTGGTTTCGGATGAAGAATATGATACGGGAATTCCAGATGATATCTCTGTCCCGGAGGATGCCCTGCCGTGGCAGCCGGCACGAATTGTAGATATCAGTGGTGGTGGTCTCAGACTGAACCAGAGAACCAACATTGAGCGCAACGAAGTGGTAAAGGTAAAATTCATGGTCTCTATTGTCGGAGAAATTTTACAGTTTAATTTATTTGCGCGTATATTATCAAGTACACCTGTACGCGAACGTTCGGATATGTTTGAACAGCGTATGGAATTTTTGAAAATAACACAGGACGAGCGTGATAAGATTGTTCGTTTTATTTTTGAAAGTGAAAGAATGGAAATAGCGAATGGAAAACGATCCTAAAAAAATATTACTAATAGATGACTCTGCACTCATGAGAAGAGTCATGTCTGATATAATAAACCATATTGATGGATTTACAGTTGCATATCTTGCGGCGGATGGAGAGGAAGGTTATGCATATCTGTCGAAGCAGAACGATATTGACGTTGTTATGACGGATATCGATATGCCAAAGATGGATGGTCTGACCTTGATCAAAAAGTCGAAGGAAGCAGGTGTTGTTGCTCCATTTATTGTATTCAGTGCAAGAGAGGATTCCTATGCAGTCTTTACAGCACTGGATCTGGGCGCGATTGAGTTTATCCGGAAACCGGAACATATCTTTCAAAAGGATGTGCAGAGGTATGCTGAGAAGATCAAAAAAGCGCTCTGTATGGCAGTGGAGGTAAAGGAACGCACTCTGCATAAGGCGGAGGCTGCTTGTACCATGGAGCCGGAAAAACCTGTAATCATCAAAAAAAAGCATAGACAGAAAAACGGAAAAAAACTGGTGGCACTTGTGTGTTCCACTGGTGGACCACGGGCACTGCAGTCTGTGATACCAAAGCTTCCGAAAAATCTTGCTGCACCGGTTGTTTTAGTACAGCATATGCCAGAGGGATTTACGAAGACACTTGCGATGCGATTAAACGAGCAGAGCGCGGTATCTGTGAAGGAGGCTGCAGAGGGCGATGTATTAAAGAATGGTCATGTCTACATTGCCAAGGGTGGAACCCATCTGGCACTGCATGAAACAGCGAAGGGCTGTGAAGTGTTTTTCGATGAGACACCGCCAATCGGGGGCTTGAAACCGTGTGGAAATGTCATGCTTTCAAGTTTAAGTCATGTATCATATGACGAGATCATATGTGTCATTTTAACCGGAATGGGTGCAGATGGAACGAAGGGCACACAGGAACTTGCAAAGCACAAGCCGGTCTATGTGATCGCGCAGGATGAGGCAAGTAGTACCGTATATGGAATGCCGAAGGCAATCCGTGATGCCGGACTTTGTGACTGTGTGTGTGATCTGCAGCAGATTGCGGAAGAGATAACAAAGAAAGTAGGGGTGCAAGAATGGATTTAAGTCAATATCTGGAGATTTTTATTGATGAATCAAAAGAACATTTACAGACACTCAATGATCAGGTGCTGATATTGGAGTCAGAGCCGGAGAACGTTGATACGGTAAATGAGATTTTCAGAGCTGCCCATTCATTAAAGGGAATGGCAGGAACGATGGGATATAAGCGTATGCAGCGCTTGACACATGATATGGAGAATGTGTTCTCTGAGATCCGGAACGGAAAGATGAACGTCAATGCGGATCTGGTTGATATCGTATTCAAATGTCTGGATGCATTAGAGGGATATCTGACCAACATCATTGAAACCTCGGATGAAGGTACGGAGGACAATGATGAGCTGATTGCACAGTTAAATGCTGTTTTGCAGAATGGTCTGGCAGGAAGTGGTGAAGCACAGGCGGCAGCGACACAAGAAGAGACCAAAGAGGAGAAAAAGCCAGAGGGCGGTGACCGTAGAAAATATCTGTCTATCCCATTGGCTGATTTCGAGAAGAATGCAATCAGTGAGGCGAAGGCACAGGGCATGCATGTATATGCCACAACGGTATATATTCAGGAAACCTGTCTGCTGAAGGCTGCACGTGCATTCCTTGTATTTAAGGGGTTGGAGAACAAGGGCGAGATTATCAAATCCGTACCAAGTGTACAGGATATCGAGGATGAAAAGTTTGACCTTGATTTTTCCATGTTTATCATCTCTGACAAATCGTTGGAGGAAGTAAAGAAAGCAATCGAGAATGTCTCTGAGATCGAGGAGGCAGTAATTGAGGAATATGAACTGAAGGAAGAAGAACCAGCGCAGACAGAGGCAAAGGAAGAAGAAAAAAAGCCAGAGGAGACAGTTGCCAAGGCGGCTGCACCTGAAAAGAAGGAAGAGAAGAAGCCAGCTGGCAAGTCTGGAAAGCCGGTTGTCAATCGTTCGGTGCGTGTCGATATCGAGAAGCTGGATGATCTGATGAATCAGGTGTCCGAGCTTATTATTGCGAAGAATGGACTTGTCTCTGTGACAGGAACCCTTTCCTCCCAGGATCAGTCTTTCAACGAACAGATTGAATACTTAGAGCGTATCACAACGAATCTGCATGAATCGGTTATGAAGGTTCGAATGGTTCCAATCGAGAGCGTAGTGAACCGGTTCCCACGTATGATCCGTGATCTCTCCAAGAAGCTCAACAAGGAGATGGAGTTGATCATGACTGGTGAGGATACCGAACTTGACCGTACGGTTATCGATGAGATTGGTGATCCATTGATGCATATGCTTCGAAATGCCGCCGATCATGGACTGGAGTCCACGATTGACCGTCTGAAGTTAGGAAAGCCACAGGTTGGTACGATTCGTCTGGATGCTTACCAGGATGGAAATAATGTTACCATTGAGGTCAGCGATGATGGTGCGGGCATCGATGTAGAAAAGATCAAGCGCAAGGCACTGGAGAAGGGACAGATCACAGAGGAACAGGCAGAATATATGACAGAAAAAGATGCAATTGATCTGTTGTTTATGCCTGCTTTCTCAACCGCAGAGAAGATCTCCGATGTATCCGGCCGAGGCGTTGGTCTGGATGTTGTAAAGAACAAGATTGAGGGACTTGGCGGTGATGTCGAGGTTGTATCAAAGCTTGGTGAGGGAACAACCTTTATTGTAAGACTGCCTCTGACACTTGCAATCATTCAGGCATTGATGGTAGAGGTATCCGGCGAGAAGTATGCACTCCCATTAAATTCTATTGTGACGGTTGAGGAGATTTTGCCGGAGGATATCCGTTATGTACATACAAAAGAGGTTATCAACCTGCGTGGTTCGGTAATCCCACTTGTACGTCTGAACGAGGTTCTGGATATTGATCCGATTGAAAAGGACGAGGATGCCATCGAGGATGAGGGCGAGATCGTTGTAATTGTAAAGAAGGGTGACAAACAGGCGGGTCTTGTGATCGACAAGCTGCTCGGTCAGCAGGAGATCGTTATCAAGTCACTTGGAAAATACATTCATGTGCCAAAGATGATCAGTGGTGCAACGATTCTTGGAAATGGTGAAGTTGCTTTGATTATTGATTCAAACACATTGGTGTAAGGGAGGTGCACATACATGGATGGAAATGCAGTAGCGAATAGCGCAAAGCAGTATATTATTTTAAAATTTGACAATGAACAGTACGGAATTGATATTACCTATATTGATAATATTGTCCGTCTGCAGAAGATTACAAGAGTTCCGCATGCACAGCCGTACTTCCTTGGCATCATCAATCTGCGTGGTGAGGTTGTTCCGGTTATGAGCCTCAGACGGAAATTTGAATTGCCGGATAAGGAAAATACGAATGCGTCCCGTATCCTGATCCTCAAGGTAGAGGGAAATGCAAAAATAGGTATTTTAGTGGATGAGGTGCGTGAGGTAGTTACCCTGACGGATGACGATATTGAGCAGATTGCAACAGAGAGTGGAGATACACGTACATATCTGACTGGTGTAGGAAAGTATAACGAATCCCTGATCTCACTTTTAAATATTGGTGCGCTGATTGCAGATATTGACAACGAATAAGAAAAGGTGTATGCCATGGAAAAACATACCGAACAGTTATCGGAGCAGGTAAAAGATGCCTTGACAGAGCTTGGAAATATTGGAGCGGGAAATGCGACGACATCACTTTCTGTACTGTTGTCTTCTAAACTCAGCATGAGTGCTCCAACGGTAAAATTATATGATTTTAACGAACTTGAGAATGCACTTGGCGGACCGGAGACATCTGTTGTCGGCGTATTAAGCCGGCTACATGGTTCGTTCAATGCGATGATCTTGTTTGTGCTTGGATTAGACGATGCCAGACATTTGTCCGAGGTGTTGCTTGGACAGACACAGGACTGGCACAGCGAGATGGGAATGTCTGCGATTGGAGAAATCGCGAACATCCTGATCGGTTCGTACGTTGCATCGTTAGAGAACCTGTCCGGGATGGAGCTAAGGTACTCCCAGCCGCAGATCTGTATTGATATGGCAGGCGCGATTCTGAGTGTACCATGTATCGAATATGGCATGGTAAGTGACAAGGCACTGCTGATCAATTCTGGATTTAAAGCAGGCAATCAGGAGATTGATGGATACATCATGTTGATCTCAGAGATGCATTCCTTCGATCAGTTGCTTTTGAAGCTTGGAATTGGAGGTGCAGGCGTTGAATGATGTTATCCGGGTTGGGATAGCAGATATGAACACTTGCATGGCGGGGGATACGATTACAACCATTGGACTTGGGTCCTGTGTAGGGATTGTATTATATGAGCGTACGAAAAATATTGCAGGATTGGTTCACATTATGCTTCCTGACAGTACAAAGATCAGACAGAACCAGAATAAATTAAAATTCGCAGATACCGGAATACAGGCACTGGTGGAGGAACTGGAAAAACAGGGACTCAGCCGGAAGAATATGATTGCCAAGATTGCCGGTGGCGCGAAGATGTTCCAGTTTTCTTCTGATACCGCAATGGGGAATATCGGAGAGAAAAACGTGGAAGCCGTGCGGGAAGTCCTGAAGCAGTATGGAATCAAAATCGTGTCGGAGGATGTTGGATTAAATTATGGACGTACCATTGTATTTGATCCGGTAACCAAAGATTTGACCGTAGTGACTGCCGGAAAGCAGACACACATTATATAGGTTGGAGACGATATAGTTGGAGACGAAAGACAAATATAAAAATGCAAGAGCGTTTATTGTTTTGTTGGCGGCACTTATTACATGGCTGCTCAATATGAAATATGAACGGAGTCTTGTACGCTCTCTGATCATATTGCTGATCGTGATCATCGTATTTTACGTGATTGCGACGATTGCACTAAAGCTGATCGATAAGATCCGCAATATGGAAGAGGTAAAAGAAGTGGATATGGAGGAGGCACCGCCGGAGGAAGAAGGTACGGATGCGCAAAACCACGTATAACGGAAAATAAGGGGTGTTGCTGTACATGGCAATCTTGGATAAAAAAGAACGATTATGGATCGAATATAGTCATTCCAAATCCACAGCCGTTCGGGAAGAACTGATAATGGAATATGTTTCTCTGGTGAAGCTGGTTGCAGGAAGACTTGCCATCTACCTTGGGGCAAACGTGGAATACGATGATCTGGTAAGCTATGGAATATTCGGACTGATTGACGCCATCGATAAATTCGATTATGGAAAAGGCATTAAGTTCGAGACGTATGCAAGCCTTCGTATCCGTGGCTCAATTCTTGACCAGATCCGGAAGATGGACTGGATTCCACGTTCGGTTCGCCAGAAACAAAAATCAATCACGGAGGCGTCCAAGAAGCTCGAAGCATTGAAAGGACCGAATTATTCTGACGCAGATATGGCAAAAGAGCTAGGAATCTCGGAGGAAGAATATGATACATGGATGCAGCAGACGAATGTGACAAACATTTCGTCGCTGGATGATTTTATGGAGCAGGGGAATGACGTGAAGGCACCTGCTTATCACGGTACGGGTGTAAATCCGGAGAACCGGATTTTGAAAGAGGAATTGAAGACACAGTTGACCGAAGCACTTTCGATGCTGACTGAAAAAGAGAAAACTGTGGTACTTTTATATTATTATGAAGATCTTACCTTGAAGGAGATCAGCCGGGTGATGGAAGTGTCCGAATCCCGCATTTCACAGTTACATTCCAAGGCGCTGACGAAGATGCGCCGATGTATGAACGATAATTTTGCACTGATGATGGGTTGAGGAAATGCCTATGAAATATAAAAACTCTTTTTTTAAAATCCGCATCAAAGAGGACGGAACTTATCTGGACGTGTTTCCGCCGAAGGAAGATGGAAAACGATTGGATATCCGCGAGGTCGTTTCTTTTTTAGAACAGAAAGGATTTGCAGGATTTTCGATTGATGCACTGCGTAAAACACTGGATCTGCTGCAGGAGAAACCTCTGCAGATCAAGATCAGTGATACTTGTGCAAAGGCGTTTGATGAGAGTGCAACGATTATCACTGGAAAAGATAACATGATTGCATATATCCGTTTTTATCCGCCGTCAACAGGCGGAAAACTGATGACAGGGCGGGAAATCCGCGCGGAATTAGAACGGGAGAAAATTCTGTACGGGATATTGGAACCGGTCATGGAGAAGCTGAAGACGACGCGTACTTATTGTACGAATATCCCGATCGCGAAGGGCATGGCACCGATGCCGGCGAAAGATACGGTGATTGAATATTTCTTCAACACAAAACCGCTTGCAAAACCGAAAGTATTAGAAGATGGAAGCGTGGATTTCCATGCACTGAATCTTTTTTCAGCGGTAAATGAGGGCGATAAACTTGCGAAGCTGACACCACATGATCCGGGTAAACCAGGAATGAATATCTATGGAAAAACAATTCCGCAGAATCGACCGAAGATCCGGAAATTAAAATATGGACGGAATATTACATTGTCCGAGGATGGTACCTTGCTCACAAGCAACGTCAATGGAAATGTCACGCTGGTGGAAGGCACGGTGTTTGTGTCAGATACCTATAAGGTCGCTGCGGATGTTGATGCATCAACCGGGGATATTGAGTACGAAGGAAATGTAATGGTACCAGGTACGGTGCGAACCGGATTTACGATTCGTGCAAAGGGTGATATCGAGATTAACGGCGTTGTGGAAGGGGCAACCCTGATTGCCGGTGGTAACATTGTGATCAAACGAGGCGTACAGGGCATGGGCAAAGGCAAGCTATGTGCCGGAGGCGATATCTGTGCACAGTTCTTTGAAAGTGCCAATGTATTTGCAGATGGTGATGTGCTTGCAGGTTCTATCCTGCACAGTCATATCCAGTCAGGTGGAAAGGTTGTTATTCACGGCAGAAAAGGCTTTATTGTGGGCGGTGAACTGATCTGCGAGACGTATGTGGAAGCAAACAGTATTGGCAACCGTATGGAGACACAGACGATAGTCAAGGTTGGTGTCAAACCGGAGTTGTATGAACAGACAAAAGCATTGGTCCCACAGGTCATGGATCTGAAGACAGCCATAGAGGAGACAACCTCGTATCTGAATGTCTATAAAGAAAAGTTAAAACGAGGAATCAAGCTGACACCGGAGAACGTAAAGCAGATTAAGACGTATACAGAACGTGCCGAGGAGATGAAAGCAGAATATCAGCAGAAAAATGATACCCTGCAGGAGCTGCGTATCCAGTTGACGATGGGGAAAAAAGGCAGCGTCAAAGTGCTTGGAAATGCGTATCGCGGCGTTATGATTTATATATCCAACCAGTCCTATGCTGTGAAGGATGTGGATAAGCATAGCTGGTATAAAATTGCAGATGGCGTTGTAAAACCGACACCGTTTTAAAAAACGGCTGAAAAAGGAGGAATAGCAATGATTTCACCATTAGTTGCAACACAGGCATCGACACCGATTGCTTCTATTCAGCAGAATGCGGATGCACAGAGTATCCTGCATAGTCAGAATGCATTGCATGAGACGCAGGAGCAGGAACGCGAAGTGCGGGAAACGGTCGTGCAGAAGGAAGAAGCGGCATATTACGAGCAAAGTCCGGATGCAAAGGAAGAGGGAAAAAATAAATATCAAAATCTCTATTCCGGTAAAAAGAAGAAAACAAAAACGGAGGATACGGAAACACATACCGGTATCAACCGCGTAAATATTGATTTAAAAATATGAGATGAGGTAAGAGAAAATGTCAACAACAGTCATTGTTTTAATTGTAATCGGTTTAATCTTTATATTTGTCAGTTTTGCTCTTTCAGAAAAACTTTCTGAGGAAAAAGAGGAAAGCGCAGGGGTAGTGAAGATTCCAAAGGAACTGACACAGGAGCAGAAAGAGAAGATTGATACCCTGATCCGCGATTACATGGATCAACAGGTGGACGGGAAGCTTGCAGATATTGAGACACGTCTGGCAGAGATCGTAAACCAGAAGACGCTTGCACTTGGCGATTATGCAGTGTCTGTCAACGAGGAGATCGACCGCAATCACAAGGAGGTTGTTTTCCTGTATGATATGCTTTCCGACAAGCAGAAGGAGATCATGACTACGGTCAATATGATTGATGAATATAAGAAAGAAATCGCTTTGATGGTGCAGGAACAGGCGGCACAGAACATTGTCAGGGACAGCCAGAATGTACAGACGCCGGTTGCAGAACCAGAGACACAGGAACCGGTACAGCCAGAGGAACAGCCGGAAACGGATGCTGATCTGGACGATGCAATCCGGGATTTAGAGGAGACACCACTTCCAGAGGAAGCAAGAGAAGAACTGGAGAATGTCGACAATAAGGATATGATTTTAGAGATGCACAAGGCGGGACTCAGTATTCTGGAAATCGCAAAGCATCTGGGACTTGGTGTTGGTGAAGTAAAACTGGTAGTAGACTTATATCAAGGAGAGGCAAAGTAATGAAGAGAAAATATTTTGTACGCGGACTTGGCGTTGGTATTTTGTTTGGTGCATTGATTATGTTTGCTGCATATATGACTTCGGGTAAGAATCGCATGAGTGATGAAGATGTAATCAAACGGGCACAGGAGCTTGGCATGGTGAAACAATCGGAGTATGTTTTGGAGTCGGATGTCACATCGCAGGAGACAACGACGGAGGAAATCACGACGGAAGCTACGACCGAGAAGGCGACAACGGAAGCACCAACGACAACCGAGAAGGCAACTACAGAGGCAACAACGACAGAAAAAACAACAACGGAGAAAGCAACCACTGAGGCTTCAACTACAGAAAAGGCGGATACGTCAACGCAGACAACGGTTACAATCTCTAGTGGTATGAGTTCGGAGGCAATCGCTTCGGCACTTGCAAATGCCGGTCTGGTCGATGATGCGTCCAAGTTCAACAGCTTTCTTGTCGCAAACGGATACGATATGAAGCTTGAAACCGGTAATTTTTCTCTTGAAACCGGTATGTCTTATGAGGAAATTGCCAAGATATTGACAACAAAACAGTAAAATCATGGAAATTACCATAGAAAATAAAAAAAGTGCTTGTATGCACTTTTTTTTTATGTTATAATCGGCTTCGTGTGAAAAAACATGTGAGTGAATCGGTGAAAAGGGTGCCATATAACGCGATGGTTTTTCACTAGACAGCTTGACACACGGCTGTAAGAAGCTCACAGAAGAAAATATTTTATAACCCAGGAGGTAAGTTATGAGCGTTATTTCTATGAAACAGTTACTCGAGGCAGGTGTTCACTTTGGACATCAGACAAGAAGATGGAACCCTAAGATGGCTGAGTATATCTATACTGAGCGTAACGGTATCTACATTATCGATCTTCAGAAGTCTGTTGGCAAGGTAGACGAGGCTTACAAGGCAGTTCTTGACTGCGCAGCAAACGGCGGAAAGATTCTTTTCGTTGGTACAAAGAAGCAGGCACAGGATTCTATCAAGGCTGAGGCTGAGAGATGTGGTATGTACTATGTTAACCAGAGATGGTTAGGTGGTATGCTTACAAACTTCGAGACAATCAAGACAAGAATTGCAAAGCTTGAGAAGTACGAAGCAATGGAGCAGGATGGTACATTTGATGTATTACCTAAGAAGGAAGTTATCGAGATCAAGAAGGAGATGGAGAAGCTTCAGAAGAACCTTGGCGGTATCAAGGATATGAAGGACATTCCTGACATGATCTTTATCGTAGATCCTCGCAAAGAGAGAAACTGCGTACATGAGGCACATACACTTGGTATTCCACTTGTTGGTATCGCAGATACAAACTGTGATCCGGAAGAGCTGGATTATGTAATTCCAGGTAACGATGATGCTATCAGAGCTGTAAAGCTGATCGTTTCTAAGATGGCAGATGCTGTTATCGAAGCAAATCAGGGTGCAGATGTAGAGACAGCAGAAGAAGCTGAATCTGCAGAGGCTGACGCAGAGCAAGAGTAAGAAGTATCGGTTTAGGAGGACAAGAAAATGGCAGCTATTACAGCTAGTATGGTAAAAGAGTTAAGAGAGATGTCTGGCGCTGGTATGATGGATTGTAAGAAGGCTCTTACAGAGACTGACGGCGATTTTGACAAGGCAGTAGAGTTCCTTCGTGAGAAAGGACTTGCAACTGCTGTAAAGAAGGCAGGAAGAATCGCTGCAGAGGGTATCGTTATGACAACTGTTGTTGATGGCGGTAAGAAGGCGGCTATGGTTGAAGTAAATGCCGAGACAGATTTCGTTGCTAAGAACGAAGTGTTCCAGACATATGTTAAGGAAGTTGTTGATCAGATCGTTTCTTCAGACGTTCAGGATGTAGAGGCATTGAAGAATGAGAAGTGGGCACTCGATCCTTCTATGACAGTTGCTGAGAAGCATGCTGCTATGGTTGCTAAGATCGGTGAGAACATGAACATCCGTCGTTTTGCCAAGATCAGCACAGACGGACATATCGTTTCTTATATTCATGCAGGCGGAAAGATTGGTGTATTGGTTGAGGCTGATACAGATGCATCCGGTGAGGCTATTGACGAGTGCATGAAGAATATCGCTATGCAGGTTGCAGCTATGAATCCAAAGTATGTTTCTACAGATGAAGTATCTGAGGAGTACAAGGCTCACGAACTTGAGATTCTTGTTGCACAGGCAAAGAATGATCCTAAGAATGCAAACAAGCCTGATAATATCATTGAGAAGATGGTTCAGGGACGTCTGAACAAGGAACTCAAGGAAGTTTGTCTGCTTGAGCAGGAGTATGTTAAGGCTGAGAACAAGGAAAGCGTTGCTCAGTACGTTGCAAACGTAGCAAAGGCGAATGGATGCAAGCTTGCAATCAAGAAGTTTGTTCGTTTTGAGACAGGTGAAGGTCTCGAGAAGAAGAACGAGGATTTCGCAGCAGAAGTAGCAGCTCAGATGGCTGGAAACTAAGCAATAAAAAAGATTAATAGAACGCCTGATATACCGCTTTGGCATGTCAGGCGTTTTTTCAATTTATAAATGAATCGGAGATGAAAGACATGAAGAAATATAAGATGCTTATTTTTGATATGGATGGAACGATTTTGTACACCTTAGAGGATCTGAAGAACACGACTAATTATGCGCTTAACGAGCATGGATTTCCGGAACGTACATTGGAAGAAGTACGCCGGTTTGTCGGAAACGGAATTCATAAGCTGATTGAACGTGCGGTTCCGGAAGGAACTTCGGATGCAGACATCGAAGCCGTGTTCACAACATTTGAAATCTATTATAAAGATCATTGCATGGATACAACAAGGCCATATGATGGCATCAATGATCTGCTTACGAAGCTACGTGCGAAAGGTTATATGACTGCGGTTGTATCAAACAAGGTGGACTTCGCGGTCCAGGATCTGGTGAAGGATTTCTTTATCGGACAGTTTGACATTGCAATCGGGGAACGCGAGGGTGTGCGTAAGAAACCGGCACCGGATTCCGTATATGAAGTATTGAAAGAATTCCATCTTGGTAAGGATGAAGTAATCTATATCGGTGATTCGGATGTGGATTACGCAACTGCAAGAAATGCCGGCGTAGACTGTATCTTAGTAGAATGGGGCTTCCGTGACCGGGCATTTCTAGAGTCACTTGGTGCAACTGTATTCGCGAAGAAGCCAGAGGATATTCTGAAAATAGTTGGTTAATGGGTAAAATATGTGAAAAGATTATGAACTGTTAGCACTTTCTGTTGCTGAGTGCTAATATAAATGCTATAATATTTCGTGTTCATAAAAGGTTTTTACGGAAAATGGAAAGGAGCATGGAATGTTACGTATTTTTAAGAATTTCCGAAAACAGGAAGTAGTATTGGCTCTTTTCAGTGTGGTATTTGTAGTGGCACAGGTCTGGCTTGAGTTAAAACTGCCGGATTATATGCGGGAAATTACATCACTGATTACGACACAGGATAGTGCAATGCATGATATCCTGATTGCAGGCGGTAAAATGTTACTTTGTGCGTTTGGCAGTTTATTGGTAACGGTACTGGTAGCTGTCTGTGCATCACGGATTGCTTCGAATTTCAGTGCAATCGTACGTGGGAAGTTATTTGACAAGGTACAGTCTTTTTCAATGGAAGAGATCGGACGGTTTTCAACAGCGAGTCTGATCACGCGTTCTACAAACGATGTGACTCAGGTGCAGATGTTGATTGTAATGGGGCTGTCCATCATGCTGCGGGCACCGATCATGGCGGTGATGGCTATCTTGAAGATTGTTGATAAGAGCTGGCAGTGGACACTCTCCACGGGCGTTGCGGTTGTTGTATTATTGGTTGTCGTTATTATCTGCGTCAGCTTATGCATGCCGAAGTTCAAACGCTTACAGAGTCTGACGGATGATATCAATCAGGTAACACGTGAGAATCTGACAGGCTTGAACGTTGTTCGCGCTTATAATGCGGAAGCATATCAGGAGGAGAAGTTCGAGAAGGTCAACAAGGATCTGACAGATACCCATTGGTTTACATCAAAGACTATGGCATTTATGATGCCGACGATTATGATGATCATGAATGGCCTTTCGCTTGCAATATATTGGATTGGCGCGGTTTTGATCAACGATGCACAGGATATGCAGGGAAAATTCACGTTATTCTCGGATATGGTTTCCTCGTATGCAATGCAGGTTGTCATGTCGTTCATGATGCTGGTTATGATATTTATTATGCTGCCGCGGGCATCGGTTGCAGCGAAGCGTATTTTGGAAGTATTAGATACTGAACCATCCATTGAGGATGGAACGAGAGATACGTTCCCGGTTATGAAGGATGGCGAAGTAGAATTCAAGGATGTGAGCTTCAAATATCCGGATGCGGAGGAATATGTATTGGAGCATATTTCTTTCTCAGCGAAGAAGGGCGAGACAATCGCGTTTATCGGCGCAACCGGATGTGGTAAGAGTACTGCTATTAACCTGATTCCACGGTTTTATGATGTGACAGATGGTGAAGTATTAGTCGATGGCGTGAATGTAAAGGAATATACGCAGGAGGCACTGCATAACAAGATCGGATATGTCAGCCAGAAGGCAATTTTGTTCTCTGGAACAATCGCAGAAAATGTGGCATATGGCGAGAATGGAAAAGCACCTGCCACACAGGATGATATTGTGATGGCAGTGAAGGTCGCGCAGGCAAGTGAATTTGTTGAGAAGAAGGATCAGGGCTATGACGGGTATGTGGCTCAGGGTGGCTCAAACTTCTCAGGCGGACAGAAACAGCGTCTGTCGATTGCGCGTGCGATTGCCAGACAGCCGGAGATCCTGATCTTCGATGATTCGTTCTCGGCACTTGACTATAAGACGGATAGAATCCTTCGGGAAGCACTGCGCAAGGAATGTAAGAATGCGACGAAGATCATCGTTGCACAGCGAATCGGTACAATCCGTGATGCGGATAAGATCATCGTGTTAGACGATGGACAGATCGCAGGTATGGGAACGCATGACGAACTTATGAAGAACTGCGAAGTGTACCAGGAAATCGCATATTCTCAGTTATCAAAGGAGGAGCTTGCATAATGGAAAAAGATAATTATGAAGTAGGTCAGAATAATCGTGCTCCAAAGGTTCCTCGTCACGGTCCGGGCAGAGGCATGCGCCCCGGCGAAAAAGCAAAGAACTTCGAAGGTACATGGGCAAAGCTCCTTACGAACTGTAAGAAATACTGGGGTGCCATGATATTCGCGATTATCTGTGCAGGTATTGGAACCGTATTAACATTGATCGGACCAGATAAATTATCCAAGATGACCGATCTTATCACCGAAGGTGTAATGACCGGGATTGATATGGATGGAATCAAACGGATTGGAATCACGCTGATCTGCTTCTATGGATGCAGTGCGTTGTTATCTCTGGTCCAGAACCTGATTATGGGGTATGTAACACAGCAGGTATCAAAGGGACTCCGGAGCAACATCTCAAGGAAGATCAACCGCTTGCCGATGTGGTTTTACAATCAGACATCAACCGGGGATGTATTATCCCGTGTAACAAACGATGTTGATACAATTGCACAATCCTTTAATCAGAGCATGGGAAATCTTGTGACAGCGGTTACGCTGCTTCTTGGTTCTCTCATTATGATGATAAAGACAAATATCATAATGACGGTTGCAGCGATACTTTCAACGCTGCTAGGCTTTGTATTCATGACTCTCATCATGAGCAAATCCCAGAAATATTTTGCGAGACAACAGATGCATCTGGGGGAAATCAATGGACATGTTGAGGAGATCTATGCCGGACACACAGTTGTGAAGGCGTATAATGGCGAGAAAAAATCAAAGGAAAAGTTCGATAAGATGAATGAAAATCTGCGTGACAGTGCCTTTAAGGCGCAGTGTCTCTCCGGACTTATGATGCCACTCATGACATTCATCGGTAACCTTGGCTATGTGGCGGTCTGTATTGTCGGTGCGCTTCTTGTAATGAATGATAAAATATCATTTGGTGTGATTATTGCGTTTATGATGTATGTACGTTACTTTACACAGCCACTCAGTCAGATCGCACAGGCGATGCAGGCACTGCAGTCTGCGGCTGCTGCCGGTGAACGTGTATTTGAGTTTACTGACGCAGAAGAGATGGAAGATGAGAGCACTAAGACGAAGAAGCTGAACGATGTGAAGGGTGAGGTATCCTTTGAGCATGTCAAGTTTGGCTATAAAGACAGCGATAAGGTTGTCATCCATGATTTTTCAGCTGTAGCAAAACCGGGACAGAAGGTTGCAATTGTCGGACCGACCGGTGCCGGTAAGACAACGATGGGGAATCTTTTAATGCGGTTCCATGAGATCTTAGATGGTGATATAAAAATCGATGGTGTATCCATCAAGGATATGACGCGGGAAGAAGTACACGACCAGTTCTGTATGGTATTACAGGATACATGGCTTTTCGAGGGAACAGTGCGTGAGAATCTCGTATACAGCCAGGAGAATGTACCGGAAGAAAAGATCGAGCAGGCGTGCAAGGCGGTTGGTCTGCACCGTTTTATCCGCAGTTTGCCGAAGGGCTATGACACGGTGTTGAATGATCAGGTTAACCTGTCACAGGGACAGAAGCAGCAGCTAACCATCGCCCGTGCGATGATTGCAGACCGCCCGATGCTGATATTAGATGAGGCGACAAGCTCTGTCGATACGAGAACCGAGCTTATCATCCAGAGAGCCATGGACGAACTGATGAAGGGAAGAACTTCGTTTGTAATCGCACACCGGCTTTCTACAATCAAGAATGCTGATCTGATCCTTGTATTGAAAGATGGCGATATCATCGAGAGCGGTACGCATGAGGAGCTGCTTGCGAAGAAGGGCTTCTATGCGGATCTCTACAACAGC
>ERZ779969.229-NODE-229-length-18258-cov-2.44438_pt1 | contig 18258 bp, 15 predicted proteins | sample MGYA00511538_ERZ779969 | MGnify/ENA primary metagenome ERZ779969 (study PRJEB29588, sample SAMEA2151391) | human gut metagenome | biome: human gut; feature: human-associated habitat; material: faeces | place: Denmark | collected 2008/2010 ... | reverse complement strand
ACAGTATCTCGGTGCATCGTATATCAATGTCAGACAGAATACGTTATATACACAGAAATTTAACGTGACAAACAAGAGCAGTCTGTTCAGTCATCAGTACATGACGAATATCCAGTCACCGGCAACGGAGTGTCTGACAAGCTACAATGCATATAAAAACAATAATCTGCTCAATTCTTCGATGATGTTTGAGATTCCGGTTTATTCCAGCCTGCCGTCACAGGCAGTTTCAAAACCTGCGGATTCCGGAAATCCCAATAATTGGCTCAAAACGCTTTCCATTGCGGGATACGGACTGACACCGTCCTATGCGGTGAACAATACGACGGATTATTCTCTGATCGTGTCCGCTTCCGTAGATAAGATCAATATCACAGCGACACCGGTGAATAAGAATGCACGTGTGAGCGGCGCAGGAACGGTGAGTCTGTCACAGGGAACAAACGTGATCAGCCTTGTGGTAACGGCGCAGAGTGGTGCGACCAGAACCTATAAATTAACAGTCGTGCGGGGCACGGCAACGAACAACCCGACGACACCGTCTGCGGGTGGCAAGAAGGGCGACCTGAACGGTGATGGCAAGATCACGGCTTTGGATATTGTCAAGCTGCAGCGTCTGATCGTTGGTCTGGACGTGTTAAACAGTGATGTGCTTGCAATCGCGGATATCAATGGAGATGGAAAAGTAACCGCGTTGGATATCGTCAAGATACAGCGGCATATTGTTGGATTGGAGACAATCCAGTAACATACATGAGAAACGACAGGAAAAAGCAGGAGGACTATCATGAAACAATTTTTGAAACGTGGACTGGCAATTTTAACGGCATTCATTTTATGCCTGCAATTTGGAAAGATTGATGCACAGGCGGCAAATGTAGTGATTGCATTGAGCGCAAGCACCGTGAGCGTGGGAAATAACGTTACTGCAACGATATCCGTCAGTGGCTCGGATATTTCCGCATACACGATCTATGTGTCCTACAATTCGAGCGTGCTGCAATATAATTCCGCAAGTGGAAGCGCCATCGTCAATGGCGGCGGCGGAACTGTAACGGCAAGTGGAACCTCTGCGGGTTCGTTTTCGATTTCCTTTACAGCCATTGCAAATGGTAGCGGAAGTATCACAACAAGCGGAAGTGATGTTTATGATATCAACGGCAATGCCATATCAATCTCCCATGCAGGTGCAACGGTAACGGTTGCAACCGCATCGAACAATGGAGATACCAATAATGGAAATGCAACAACAGAGGCCGGAGAGACAACTGAGACGACAGAGGATGATGGCAGATCGGCAGATTGCGATCTGGCAAGTCTGCAGGTATCTCCGGGTACATTGACACCTGTATTTTCCGCAGACCGTACGACATACTCGTTACAGGTGGATGAGGATGTTACAAGTGTGGTTGTCAGTGCATCTGCTGCAGATGGCAACGCGACAACAAGTGTCTCTGGTGCCAATTCGATCCAGAAAGGAAAGAACACTGTACGGGTAACCGTTACTGCGGAAAATGGTGCGGTTAAGGTTTATACGATCAATGTACAGGCGGGCGAGGATGTCGGAGATCCGGTTGCGACGATCGATGGAAAAGAATATTCATTTGTGATGAACGAGGATGGTCTGGAAGCACCGGAAGGCTTTACTGCCGGTACGACAACTTATAAGGACTGGGATGTACTTTCTTACGAGTCCCCAAATAAGAAGATCACAGTGGTATGTCTGAAAGACGAGGATGGCGAGAACCACTGGTTTATTATGGATGCGGAAAAGGATGTATTTACTCCATATCAGGAGTATTCTTCTCAGTATAACCGTTATATTATAACTGCAGTTCCAGATGGTGTTGCAATTCCGGATGGATTTAAGGAGACGACTTTGAAGATTGGAGACAATTCGGTCGTTGCTTATCAGTCTGATGATATTGCAGATAAGGATTTGTATCTTGTTTATGCGATCAATGTTGAGGGCGAGGAAGGCTTTTATGAGTACGATGCAAAGGAACAGGCATTTTTACGCTATGTACCGATGATCGTGTCAGAGGAAGTACTGGTTCCGGCAACCCCGACTGTGGCAACGCCAAGTGCACCGGTGGAAGTTCCGACAGAGAAGAGTCCGTTCACAAATCCACTTGTGATTGGAATTATGGTTGGAGCTGCTGTGATTATCGTAATTCTGGTCGTATGTCTTGTAATCTTTGCAGGACGGATCAATAAGCAGAACAAAGAGATGCTGGATGCGGAAGATATGATCGCCCAGCTTGCCAATGCAAATAAAGATGTGAATCCAGAGCTTTTGCAGAAACTTGGATTGGATAAGCCAGAGGTTTCCGAGGAGTTGGAAGCACCGCAGGCAGAAACGGCGGATGAGAAACTGGCAGATGCCGTAATCGATGGAAGTACAGGCAGTGAGATTCCAACGGTACAGGAAGCAGAGAAGCTGGCAGATCCATCCGATCTGGAGCAGACATCCGAGATTCCGAAGGTAGACAGCTCGATTCTTACACCAGAGGTAAATGCACTGGTAGAGGAAGTCAATCGTGATTTCCAGACAAGCATGGGTGGTGGCGAAGCCTATGTGGAGAAATCAGAAAAAGAACTCGCGCACGAGGATTATGAGAAGCGTTCCATGGAAATCAATAACAAGATCATGACAAATTATGATTCCCAGATGGACAGCGTATTTGCAGATGGTACACAAAACAGCGCGGCACCGGATGCGTCTGCACCGACAGACACGAAAGAGTAAATTGACGAAATGCATATACAATGCTATGATAGAGAAATACTAGAAAAAAGGAGTACGTCCATGGAAGGTGAAGCAACAGTTTCAAAGAATTTTATTGAACAGGAGATAGATAAAGATCTGGCAGAAGGAAGATATACAGAGGTTGTAACCCGTTTTCCACCAGAACCAAACGGATATCTGCATATCGGACATGCCAAATCAATTCTGTTAAACTATGGTCTTGCCAAGGAGTATGGTGGAACATTCCATTTCCGGTTTGATGATACGAACCCGACAAAGGAAAAGACAGAATATGTGCAGTCCATCATTGATGATATCAAGTGGCTGGGCGCTGATTATGGAGATAAGATTTATTTCGCATCGAATTATTTTGATGCAATGTACGAAGCAGCAATCAAGCTGATCAAGAAAGGAAAAGCCTATGTCTGCGATCTGTCTGCAGATGAGATCCGCGAGTATCGTGGAACACTGAAGGAACCGGGCAAGAACAGCCCATACCGTGACAGAAGTGTAGAGGAAAACCTGAAATTATTTGAGGGTATGAAGAACGGAGAATATCCGGATGGAAGCAAGGTATTGCGTGCGAAGATTGATATGGCAAGTCCGAATATCAATATGCGTGATCCGGTTATCTATCGTATTGCACGTATGACACATCACAATACCGGTGATAAGTGGTGCATCTATCCGATGTATGATTTTGCACATCCGATCGAGGATGCCGAGGAGGGAATTACCCATTCTATCTGTACATTGGAGTTTGAGGATCACAGACCACTCTATGACTGGGTTGTACGGGAACTGGAATACAAGAACCCACCGAGACAGATTGAGTTCTCCAAGCTGTATCTGACCAATGTTGTGACTGGAAAGCGTTATATCAAGAAGCTGGTAGAAGATGGCATCGTAGATGGCTGGGATGATCCAAGACTGGTTTCAATTGCTGCACTTCGGAGACGTGGATTTACAAGAGAATCCATCAAGATGTTTATGGAGCTGGTTGGTGTATCAAAGTCACAGAGCTCTGCGGATTATGCAATGCTTGAGTATTGTATCCGTGAGGACCTGCGTCTGAAGGCAAACCGTATGATGGCGGTATTAGATCCAATCAAGCTCATTATTGATAACTATCCGGAAGGTCAGGTCGAATATTTTGATATCGATAACAATCAGGAGGATGAATCTGCTGGCAAGCGTCAGGTTGCATTCTCAAGAGAGTTATATATTGAACGCGAAGACTTTATGGAGGAGCCGCCGAAGAAGTATTTTCGGTTGTTCCCTGGAAATGAAGTGCGCTTAAAGGGTGCTTATTTCGTAAAGTGCGTGGATTACAAGAAGGATGAAAATGGAGTTGTAACGGAGATCCACTGTACCTATGATCCGGAGACCAGAAGTGGTTCCGGTTTTGAGGGCAGAAAGGTCAAAGGAACGATCCACTGGGTATCTGCAGAAAGTGCAGTGGATGCAGAGGTTCGTCTGTACGAGAATATTGTGGATGAAGAAAAGGGAAAACTCAATGAAGATGGTACCCTGAACTACAATCCAAATTCTTTGACAGTTTTAAAGAATTGTAAGCTTGAGGCAGCATTGGGAGAGGCTGTCAAGGGTGATAAGTTCCAGTTCCTGCGTCATGGATATTTCTGTGTGGACGAGAAAGATACGACAGAAGATCATTTGGTATTTAACCGGATTGTCTCATTAAAGAGTTCATACAAGCCGGGCAAATAAGAGAAGTAACAGGGGTGTTAGGCAGAGGAGGATTGAGATGGGCATTTTTTCCACAATCGGAAATCTTGGCCTTGGTGATTTTGACGAATCAAAGATATTAGATAATGATTCCGGAGCAGCCGCACGCCGCGGGGCAGCGGAACAAAAGGAGACAAAGTCACCGGAGGAGCTGGAGAAAGAAGCACTGTTTGATAAGACTTATGAATGCCCGATTTGTAATCTGACATTTAAGACGAAATGCGTGCGAGCTGGAAAGGTCCGGCTGGAAAGCAAAGATACGGATCTTCGACCGATTTATAATCATATAGATCCAATCAAGTATGATGTGATTACCTGCGAGAAGTGTGGATATTCTGCGCTTGGCAGATATTTTGGCAAGCTGATGAACCGGCAGATCCGGGATATCAGCGAACAGATCGGTTCGAAGTTCAATGGTATAGAGCCAGCAATCCAGAAGGATATCTTTACATATGATGACGCGATCACGCGCTACCAGTTGGCGCTGATCACAGCAATGGTGAAAAAAGCGAAAAACAGTGAACGGGCATATACCTGTCTGAAATATGCATGGGTACTGCGTGGAAAACGGCAGTATCTGGCAGCGAGACCGGAAGGTATCACACTGGAGGAAAATCGCTCCCTGTATATGGATGAAAGAGAATGTTTAAAAAATGCGTATGAGGGATTTTTGAAAGCAATTTCATCAGAGACTTTCCCGATTGCGGGAATGGATGAAAATACACTGAATTATCTACTTGCAGATCTGGCACGCAGGCTTGGAAAGAACGAAGATGCACTTCGCCTGCTGTCAATGGTGATTACTTCGCGGTCGGCATCTTCCCGTATGAAGGATGAGGCGCTGAGGCTGAAGGATATGATTCGGGAGAGTATTAAGAACAATAAATGAGATGGAGCATAATCTGTAATAACAGATTGATTTAGTATGGATGCAAATAATATTATGACAGGCATTCCTTTGCACGTGTATGAACCAGAAGAGGAAGATTACAGTGTTTATATTGTGTTGTCCAAGACACAGACACTTCCGTCACGTGTGATCAAGCTATGGACGCGGGAGCCATATGCGCATACATCACTGGCGATGGATGTGGAACTAAAGGAAATGTATAGCTTCGCAAGAAAGCACTTACATAATCCGTTTGACTGCGGATTTATCAATGAGGATATCACGACGGGGGTATTTGGGCGTGATGTCCAGACAACATGCAGAATCGGGAGACTGCGTGTGACCAAACAACAGTATGAAAAGATCATGGAAATACTGGAACAATTTAAGAGTGAAAAAGCATTTTATCGATATAATTATCTTGGAATTTTAGGTGTGATGTGCCAGAGATCGGTGGAACGGCGATACAATTATTTCTGTTCACAGTTTGTGTCGTATGTTCTGCGTAAGGCGGGAATTTCACTGATTATGAAGAAACCGGGATTGACCTGCCCGCGTGATTTTCGGATGTGTGATGATCTGGAAATCATCTATGAAGGGAAATTACGTAATTACAGGAATTATCTGAAACTGTATTTCCTGCGGGATGCAGAGACAGGAGATTATATTGTAAACTAAGTAAAGAGAGCACAACGGGATCGCTGTGCTCTCTTTTGCGCAATAAGATGGGAAATTTCCGTCTGAATGAGATACAAGAAAAGGGAGGAACAAAAAATGGAAGAACAGTTGTATACGATTCCGGTGAATGACGCATTTACGACGGACTGTGAATGTCCAATCTGCGAGATGAACCGGCAATTGGAGCGGAATGCAATCGATTACACGATGGGACCAAGCTATATGGAGGATGATAACCGTGCGATGACAGACGAGCAGGGCTTTTGTGCGCACCATGTACGGATGCTTTATGCAGAGAAGAACCGGCTGGGGCTTGCCTTGATGTTAAAGACACATACGGATAAGACAATCCGGGATCTGAAAGCGCTCAGTACAGGGAAACCAGTTGTATCGGGAGGACTTTTTAAGAAGCAGGCAAGCTCTTCGGTCAGTGATTATATCAAACGGCTGGAGGATTCGTGTTTCATCTGTAACCGGATGAAAGAGACGTCCATGCGGTATATTGATACGATCTTTCATCTGTGGAAGAAGGAGCCGGAGTTCCGTAAGAAGTTTGCAAACTGCAAGGGCTTTTGTACCTATCATTATGGAATCCTGTATGATGAGGGCAGTGTGAAGCTTCCGAAGGATGCCTATGCGGAGTTTCAGGAGATTTTGAACAAGACATATTTTGCGGGTATGGAGCGTGTAAATGGTGATATCGGCTGGTTTATTGATAAGTTTGATTACCGGTTTAAGGACGAGCCGTGGAAGAATGCGAAGGATTCGCTGCCACGGGGCATCATCAAGACGAACCATACGATCATAGAATCCTAACGGAATAGCATAAAAACAGGATAGGAATCATACATTATATACAGGCTGTCCGGCAAATTGTGTCCATTTGGTTAAATTTACAAATTAGGGGTTGATTTTTTCAGAAAAATGAGTACAATAAGAATTATGTTAGCACTCAATCAATATGAGTGCTAAAAGTAAAAATTAGGAGGTCGGGTATATTATGAAGTTAACACCGTTAGGAGACAGAGTTGTATTAAAGCAGTCCGTTGCAGAAGAGACGACAAAATCAGGTATCGTTCTTCCAACACAGTCACAGGAAAAACCACAGTATGCAGAGGTCGTTGAAGTTGGCCCTGGCGCTGTCGTAGATGGCGAGAAGGTTCCAATGGAAGTCAAGGCTGGCGATAAAGTAATCTATTCAAGATATGCAGGAACAGAAGTAAAGCTTGGAGATGATGAGTACATCATTGTAAAGCAGGCAGATATTCTTGCAATCGTTCAGTAGCAGGTAAGGCAGTATGGGTACAAAGAAAGTATTGCCGTTATCATTAGAAGATGCGAAAAAAACTAGGAGGCGTAATACAATGGCAAAGGAAATTAAGTATGGAGCAGAAGCCAGAAAGGCTTTGGAAGCAGGCGTAAACCAGCTTGCAGATACAGTTAGCGTAACACTTGGACCAAAAGGAAGAAATGTAGTTCTTGCAAAGTCATTTGGTTCACCACTCATCACAAATGATGGTGTGACAATTGCAAAGGAGATTTCTCTGGAAGATCCATTTGAGGATATGGGTGCACAGATCGTAAAGGAAGTTGCAACCAAGACAAATGATGTTGCCGGTGATGGTACAACAACAGCAACCGTTCTGGCGCAGGCAATGATCAACGAAGGTATGAAGAACTTAGCAGCAGGAGCAAACCCAATCGTACTTCGTAAAGGTATGAAGAAGGCTTGTGATGCAGCCGTTGATGCAATCTCAGAGATGAGCGAGTCTATCAATGGTAAGGAGCAGATCGCAAGAGTAGCTTCGATCTCTGCTGGTGATGATGGTGTCGGCGAACTCGTTGCAGATGCAATGGAGAAGGTTTCCAAGGACGGCGTTATCACAATCGAAGAGTCTAAGACAATGAAGACTGAGCTTGACTTAGTAGAAGGTATGCAGTTTGACCGTGGTTATGTAAGTGCTTACATGGCAACGGATATGGAGAAGATGGTTGCAGAGCTGGATAACCCATATATCCTGATCACAGATAAGAAGATTTCAAACATTCAGGATATCCTTCCACTTCTGGAGCAGATCGTACAGGGTGGACAGAAGCTTTTGATCATCGCTGAGGATATCGAGGGCGAGGCTCTTACAACATTGATCGTAAATAAGCTGCGTGGTACATTCTCAGTCGTAGGTGTAAAGGCACCTGGCTATGGTGACAGAAGAAAAGAGATGCTGCAGGATATCGCAATCCTGACAGGTGGTACAGTGATCTCTGAGGAGCTTGGCTATGATTTGAAGGAGACAACTCTGGATCAGCTTGGACGTGCAAAGAGCGTCAAGGTTGCCAAGGAGAATACAGTTATCGTTGATGGTTGTGGTGCAAAGGCAGATATCGAGGCAAGAGTCAATGTGATTAAGGCACAGCTTGCTGAGACAACATCTGAGTTCGATAAGGAGAAGCTGCAGGAGAGACTGGCAAAGCTTGCTGGTGGTGTCGCAGTTATCCGTGTTGGTGCTGCAACTGAGACAGAGATGAAGGAAGCAAAGCTTCGTCTGGAAGATGCTTTGAACGCTACAAGAGCAGCCGTAGAAGAGGGTATCATCGCAGGTGGTGGATCTGCATATATCCATGCTTCTAAGAAGCTGAATGCTCTGATCGATACATTGGAAGGTGACGAGAAGACTGGTGCAACAATCATTGCAAAGGCATTGACAGCTCCACTTGCTCATATCGCAGCCAATGCAGGTCTTGAAGGCGCAGTTATCATCAACAAGATCAAAGAGTCTGAGGTTGGTGTTGGATTTGATGCTTACAAGGAAGAGTATGTAAATATGATCGAAGCAGGTATTATCGATCCTGTAAAGGTAACAAGAACAGCATTGCAGAACGCAACATCTGTTGCTTCTACATTCCTTACAACAGAGTCTGTTGTTGCAGACATCAAGGAAGATGCTCCAGCTATGCCAGCAGGTGGCATGGGCGGCGGCATGGGAATGATGTAATAACCTGAGCAACGCATAGAAAAATAAAAACACGGCGGTTACGCAAGTTTACTTGTGGTAACCGCCGTGTTTTTATTTTTATGTATGTTGCGAAGCACCATAGTCGGCAAGATGCGAAGCATCTTGCGACTGCGTGCTCAGGTTATTATATACAAAAGTGCACAGCACTACAGCCGGCAAGTCGCTTCGCAACTTGTGGCTACATGCTTGGGTTATCCCCACATCCCCAGAAACTTCCTTAACACCTCTGACTTCTCCCGGCTCTTCGGGTACACGAACCCGACAGTACGCTCCGCAACCGGGTGGGAGATCGGGAGCTCTAAGATCTGCCCGGAAGCCAGATAGTCCGTCGCAAACTCCCGTACGACACTGGCAACACCCATACCGATAGCTGCAAAATCAATGAGTAGATCCATATTATTTACTTCGAGGATCTGCTGTGGATGGATGCCTTCGGACTCCAGATAATCATCGATATGTGTACGGGTGATATTATTCTTCTCCAGCAACATGAGATTGGATTTCTCCAAAATATCTTTCATGGCAAACCCCGATTTATCTGCCGCAGACACAGGAGCTATCGGAGATAAATCGGGAACGTCCTCATCCAGATTTCCCATGATACCGGTCAGATTTCCGGCGAAGAGCCACGGGTTTGTCGGTTCCTGTGCAAACTCTTCCTGTTCCCGCAGGTGCAGGTTGGAGAGATACGTTTCATTTACGACGAAGATGTCATGAATCGTGCTGACATCCTGATATTCAAAACCGGCAGGAATATCCGTCTTGCAGATTAGTCCGATATCAATACGTCCGTCATTTAGAAGCTTCAGTGTGTTTACTGTGGAATGACAGTCGATGATAACCTTGATGTGTGGATTTTCCAAGATGAAGGTCTGCAGCTTGTCCAGTAAGATGTGCTTGCAAAGCGAGGTGCTGACACCGATCTTTAATTGTCCGATACCAAGCTCGTGGATATGCCGGATTTCATCCTCGCCTTGTGAGATATTTGAGAATGCTTTCTCGATATGGTTGTATAGAACCTGTCCCTCATCAGTCAGCGTCACACCCTTGGAAGAGCGCAGAAAGAGCTTCACATGCAGTCCGTCTTCAAGCTTGGAGATCGCCTTTGAGATCGCAGGCTGGCTGATAAACAGCATATCGGCGGCTTTGCTGATATTTCCGGCATTGGCAACCGTATAAAAAACTCTGTAATAATTCAGATTATCAAACATAATATCCCCTCGTTTCCTTATATAGCAATTCGCGTTTCAAAATTATATTCTTATTATCCTATAAATAGTAGTTTGATTAAATATATCATATCCAAACCATAACTACAAGTTATAAACAATATTCATATTATATATTGTAATTATAGAAAGAAATATGGTATGATTCTACTATTATAAGCAGAATCAGGAGGAAATGATTATGGGTATGACCATGACGCAGAAAATACTTGCGAAACATGCAGGTCTTGCAAGTGTGGAAGCAGGACAGTTGATTGAGGCAGGTTTGGATTTAGTGCTTGGTAACGATGTCACAACACCAGTTGCCATTCACGAGATGGAAAAGTTTAATAAGAAGGAAGTGTTTGATAAGAGCAAGATTGCACTTGTTATGGATCACTTTACACCGAATAAAGATATTAAGAGTGCAGAGCATTGCAAATGTGTACGTGAGTTCTCAGGCGAGAATGAGATCGTGAACTTCTTTGATGTCGGAGAGATGGGAATCGAGCATGCATTGCTTCCGGAAAAAGGACTGATCGTTGCAGGCGAGACATGTATCGGAGCCGATTCACATACATGTACTTACGGTGCCCTTGGTGCATTCTCCACAGGTGTCGGAAGTACAGATATGGCAGCCGGTATGGTGACAGGTAAGGCATGGTTCAAGGTGCCATCTGCAATCAAGTTTAATATCGTAGGCGAGAAAGCACCATATATCAGTGGTAAGGATGTAATCCTTCATATCATTGGTATGATCGGTGTAGATGGTGCACTCTATAAGTCTATGGAGTTTGTTGGTGAGGGTATCAAGAACCTGACAATGGACGACCGTTTCACAATTGCGAACATGGCAATCGAGGCAGGTGCAAAGAATGGTATCTTCCCAGTGGATGAGCAGACAGAAGCTTACATGAAGGAGCATTCGACAAAGGCATATACAAAGTACGAGGCAGACGCTGATGCAGTCTATGATGAGGAATATACGATTGATCTTTCAACCTTGAAGCCAACCGTTGCATTTCCACATCTTCCAGAGAATACAAAGACCATCGACGAAGTTGGCGATATCAAGATCGATCAGGTAGTCATCGGTTCCTGCACAAACGGAAGAATCTCTGATATGCGTATTGCAGCCGATATCATCAAGGGCAGACATGTGGCAAAGGGTGTGCGTGTCATCGTGATCCCTGGCACACAGGAGGTTTATTTACAGATGCTCGAGGAAGGTCTGACAAAGGCATTTATCGAGGCAGGTGCGATCGTATCAACTCCAACCTGTGGACCATGTCTGGGCGGACATATGGGTGTTATGGCGAGAGAGCTGTATCCACAACCAACCGTAACTTCGTTGGACGTATGGGACACGTAGATTCAGAGGTATATCTGGCAAGCCCTGCAGTTGCAGCAGCTTCCGCGATTACAGGTAAGATCAGCAGCCCGGCAGAATTGGCATAAGGAGGAACAAAAATGAAAGCATACGGAACAGTACATAAATATGGTGACAATGTAGATACAGATGTAATCATTCCTGCAAGATATCTGAATTCCTCAGATCCTGCGGAGCTTGCAAAGAACTGTATGGAGGATATTGACAAGGACTTCGTAAAGCGTGTGAAGCCGGGCGATATCATGGTTGCAAATAAGAACTTTGGATGCGGCTCATCGAGAGAGCATGCACCAATTGCAATCAAGGCATCTGGTATCAGCTGCGTAATCGCTGAGACATTTGCAAGAATTTTCTATCGTAACGCAATTAACATCGGACTTCCAATTATCGAGTGTCCGGAAGCTGCCAAGGGAATCGAGGCAGGCGATATGGTAGAGGTTGATTTTGACAGTGGTATGATCTACAACAAGACAAAAGGAACCGAGTTCAAGGGACAGGCATTCCCTCCATTCATGCAGAAAATCATCAAAGAGGGCGGTTTGATCAACTATATCAATGCAAAAGAAAACTAATTTCATCTGGGAGGATAAAATATATGGGAGTTTGTAATAATTGTGGCAATCAGATTTCGGACGGACAGTTGACCTGTCCAGTCTGTGGAGCTTATACCGGTGCAGGCGCACAGGCAAACAATCAGGCACCACAGCAGAACATGTACAACCAGCAGGGAATGTACAATCAGGCACCACAGCAGAACATGTACAACCAGCAGGACATGTACAATCAGACATCGCAGCAGCCACAGAAAGAGCTTGGAATGAAATGGTTTCATTTCGTAATTTATTTCCAGCTGTTTGTTTCCGCTCTTGTTGGATTGTGGAATGGATTCCAGCTTCTTACAGGCAGAATTTATGGTGAGAACACTGATCGGGTATATAGTTATTTTTCTGGCTTGAAGGGTGTGGATACGATTATTGGTATATGCTACATCGCGATTGCCATTTTCGCACTTGTCACACGATTTATGCTTGCGGATTTCAAGAAGTGCGGTCCTGCAATGTATATTGGCATGCAGGTAGCAGGTTTGATTATATCAATCGCATATATTGCGAGTGTTACAAGCATCGTGGATGGTCTTACAGAGTATATCGCAAGCTCCACCTATGGAACAATGGCTGTTTCTATCGTGATGCTGATCTGTAACATTGTATACTTTAAGAAGAGAAAGCATTTGTTCGACCGGTAAGAAACAGACAGGATAAATTATTATTTGGAGGATGAATCATGAATTGTAATATTGCAGTAATCAAGGGTGACGGTATCGGACCGGAGGTTGTCACACAGGCAATGAAGGTGTTAGATGCAGTCGGAGAAAAGTTTGGACATACATTTAATTATGAGCAGCTTCTGATGGGCGGATGCTCGATCGACGCATGTGGCGTTCCACTTACTGACGAAGCAGTCGCAAGAGCAAAGGCAAGCGATGCAGTATTGCTTGGTTCCATCGGCGGTAACACAAGCACATCACCTTGGTACAAGCTTCCACCAGAGAAGAGACCGGAAGCCGGACTTCTGAAGATCCGTAAGGAGTTGGGACTTTTTGCAAACTTAAGACCAGCCAATCTTTATGAGCAGTTAAAGGGTGCATGTCCTTTAAAGGAAGAGATTGCAGACCGTGGTTTCGATATGATGATCATGCGTGAGCTGACCGGTGGTCTTTACTTCGGTGCAAGAGAGACAAAAGAAGTCGATGGCGTAATGACAGCCGTTGATACACTGACTTACAACGAAAATGAGATCCGTCGTATCGCAATCAAGGGCTTTGATATCGCGATGAAGCGCCGCAAGAAGGTAACAAGTGTTGATAAGGCAAATGTGCTTGATTCTTCCAGACTCTGGAGAAAGATCGTGGAAGAGGTTGCAAAGGATTATCCGGAAGTAACATATGAGCATATGCTTGTTGATAACTGTGCAATGCAGCTTGTCAAAGATCCGGCACAGTTCGATGTTGTATTAACAGAGAATATGTTTGGTGACATCTTATCCGATGAGGCATCTATGATCACAGGTTCCATCGGTATGCTGGCATCTGCATCCTTGAACGAAACAAAATTCGGTATGTACGAGCCAAGTGGCGGTTCAGCTCCGGATATTGCCGGACAGGACAAGGCAAATCCAATCGCAACGATTCTTTCCGCAGCGATGATGCTCCGTTACACATTCGACCTCGACAAAGAGGCAGATGCGATCGAGAACGCAGTCAAGCAGGTACTGGTAGATGGCTTCCGTACATGCGATATCGTGTCCGAAGGCACAACCCTTGTCGGCTGTAACGAGATGGGCGACAAGATTGTAGAAAGAATCTAAGTGGTTAAGGAAGAATTAGTAGTTAATTAAGAGATAATACTTTGCCAGACAATTTCGAGGTAGTGAGATGGATGTAAAACATATATTTTGAATTTCATTCATGGATATATACGATATGTTTGGAACTTAGAAGTTCTTGATGTTCTGTAGTAAAAGAAGCAATGTTTGAACACGATGTTCAAACGAGCCGTGGAGGGCGAATTGACGGCGGTTGCGTATTATGAAACAATGTAGATCAGAACATCTAGCACTTCTTAGTTTCAATACATTGTATATAAGATGAATGGAATCGAAATATATGTTGCAGGTATGCAAATCTCGAAATTGTCTGAACAAATTGAAGAGAAAGGAAGACAAAAATGAAGAGTGATAATGTTAAAGTAGGCATGCAGCAGGCACCACACAGAAGCCTGTTCAACGCCCTTGGAATGACAGAAGAAGAAATGAAGAAACCATTGGTCGGTATCGTTTGTTCCTACAACGAGATCGTACCTGGACATATGAACCTGGATAAGATCGCACAGGCCGTGAAGCTTGGCGTGGCTGAAGCAGGCGGAACACCTGTGATGTTTCCGGCAATCGCTGTCTGCGACGGTATTGCCATGGGACATATCGGAATGAAGTATTCCCTTGTAACAAGAGACCTGATCGCAGATTCAACCGAGTGTATGGCAACTGCACATCAGTTTGATGCACTTGTTATGATCCCGAACTGCGATAAGAACGTACCGGGACTTCTGATGGCAGCAGCCAGAGTCAACGTACCAACCGTATTCGTATCCGGTGGTCCGATGCTTGCCGGTCATGTAAAGGGACATAAGACAAGCCTTTCATCTATGTTCGAGGCAGTTGGTTCTTATGCAGCAGGCAAGATGACAGAAGAGGATGTCAATGATTTCGAGTGCCATGCATGTCCAACTTGTGGATCATGCTCCGGCATGTATACTGCAAACTCTATGAACTGTCTGACAGAGGCACTTGGTATGGGACTTCCTGGAAATGGTACAATCCCGGCAGTATATTCTGAGAGACTGAAGCTTGCAAAGCGTGCCGGTTATGCTGTTATGGAGATGTACAAGAAGAATATCTGCCCAAGAGATATTATTACGAAGGATGCTATCATGAACGCATTGACAGTGGATATGGCACTTGGATGCTCTACTAACTCCATGCTTCATATCCCGGCAATCGCACATGAGATCGGATTTGACTTTGATATTTCCATGGCAAATGAAATCAGTGCGAAGACACCGAATCTCTGCCACTTAGCACCGGCAGGTCCGACATATATGGAGGACTTGAACGAGGCCGGCGGTGTATATGCCGTTATCAACCAGCTCTGTGAGGCAGGTCTGATCAATGAGGATTGTATGACAGTAACCGGCAAGACAATCGGAGAGGCTGTAAAGGGACATAAGAACCTGAATCCGGAAGTTATCCGTCCGATGGCAAATCCATACAGCTCAACCGGCGGACTTGCCGTATTGAAGGGAAATATCGCACCGGATGGTTCTGTTGTTAAGCGTTCTGCCGTTGTTCCGGAGATGCTGCAGCATGAAGGACCGGCACGTGTGTTTGAATGTGAGGAGGATGCAATTGCGGCTATCAAGGGTGGCAAGATCGTGGAAGGCGACGTTGTCGTTATCCGTTACGAGGGACCAAAGGGCGGTCCTGGTATGCGTGAGATGCTGAACCCGACATCTGCGATTGCGGGTATGGGGCTTGGCTCTTCGGTAGCACTGATTACAGATGGCCGTTTCTCAGGTGCAAGCCGTGGTGCTTCTATCGGACATATCTCACCGGAGGCAGCTGTTGGAGGCCCGATCGCTTTGATTGAAGAGGGTGATATCATCAGTATTGATATTGATGCATGTACGATCAATGTGAAGGTTTCCGACGAGGAGCTTGCAAAGCGGAAAGAAGCATGGACACCAAGAGAACCAAAGGTAACAACCGGATATCTGGCAAGATATGCAAAGATGGTAACATCCGGTAACCGCGGTGCAGTTTTGGAGTTGAAGTAAAATATATTGAATAATTCAAAACAATGTGCTATCCTATCAGATATTGGTTATCTGACAGGAAGAAAAAGGATAAATCAAGTTGTATGTAGATAAGGAGAAGTTTATGAAACAATTAACTGGATCAGAAATAGTGATTGAATGTCTGAAAGAACAGGGCGTTGACACAGTATTTGGATATCCGGGAGGAACGATCCTGAATGTCTATGATGCATTGTATAAGCATCAGGATGAGATTCACCATGTCCTGACATCCCATGAGCAGGGCGCAAGCCATGCAGCAGATGGATATGCAAGAGCTACCGGTAAGGTTGGCGTATGTATGGCAACTTCCGGTCCGGGTGCAACAAATCTTGTAACCGGTATTGCAACCGCATATATGGATTCAATTCCACTTGTTGCAATCACTGCAAACGTAGGTGTTTCTCTTCTTGGAAAGGACAGCTTTCAGGAGATTGATATTGCAGGTGTAGTTATGCCGATCACGAAGCATAGCTTTATTGTAAAGAATGTACATGAACTGGCAGATACAATCCGCCGTGCATTTAAAATCGCACAGTCAGGCAGACCGGGACCGGTTCTTGTCGATATTACAAAGGATGTAACTGCAAATGTTGCAGACTATGAGCCGAAGGCACCGGAGCCAATCGAGCGCGTGACAAAGACAATCCGTGCAGAGGATATCGACACAGCGATTAAGATGATCGAGAACTCGAAGAAACCGATGATTCTTGTCGGTGGTGGTGTTGTTGCGGCAGATGCGTCCAAGGAACTGAAAAAATTTGCAGAGAAAATTGATGCAGTTGTCTGTGATACATTGATGGGTAAGGGTGCATTTCCGGGAACGGATGACCGTTACACGGGAATGATCGGTATGCATGGAACCAAGGTTTCAAACTTTGGTATCAATCAGGCAGACCTTGTGATTGTCGTTGGTGCGAGATTCTCAGACCGTGTAACCGGTAATGCAAGTAAGTTTGCAAATCAGGCAAAGCTTTTACATATTGATATTGATGCTGCAGAAATCAATAAGAATGTGGAAGTTGATGCAAGTGTTGTCGGTGATGCCAAAGAAATACTGAAGATGATCTCTACCAGAATCAAGGCGTCTAAGAAACCGGAGTGGAGAGCACAGATTGATGCACTCAAAGAACAGTATCCGGATCATGCAGATATGAATGAATTCTCGGGACCGGCGATCATCAACAAGATCTATGAGCTGACAGAGGGCAATGCAACAATCACAACGGATGTAGGACAGCATCAGATGTGGGCAGCCCAGTATTATAAATTCAAAGAGCCTAGACAGCTTCTTACATCCGGCGGACTCGGAACAATGGGCTACGGCGTTGGTGCCTGTATCGGTGCCAAGTACGTCCGGACCGTGTGGCAATCAACATTGCGGGAGACGGATGTTTCCGTATGAATATGAACGAGATCGCTACGGCAAGCCGTTATAATGTGCCGATCATCCAGGTTGTAATCAACAACCATGTGCTTGGTATGGTGCGTCAGTGGCAGACATTGTTCTACGATAAGCGTTATTCGAATACAATCTTAGATGATTCGGTTGACTTCGTGAAGGTAGCGGATGCACTTGGAGCGACCGGTTTCAGAGCTACAAATCTTCAGGAGTTTGAGGATGCCATGAAGCAGGCAATCGAGTTAAATAAGCCGGTTGTGATTGATTGTATCATCGGTAAGGATGATAAGGTATGGCCAATGGTTGCTGCAGGAGCAGCTTTGGAAACCTGTTTTGACCAGCAGGATTTAGATAATAAGTAGGAGGAAGAGGAAAAATGGCAAGAGTATTTAACTTTTCAGCAGGTCCTTCCGTATTACCGGAAGTAGTGTTGAAGCAGGCAGCAGATGAGATGCTGGATTACAAAGGTTCCGGCATGAGCGTAATGGAGATGAGTCATCGCTCGAAAGTGTACGATAACATCATCAAAGAAGCAGAAAAAGACCTTCGCGATCTGATGGATATTCCGGACAATTACAAGGTGCTGTTCCTGCAGGGCGGTGCATCACAGCAGTTTGCTGCAATCCCGATGAACCTGATGAAAAACGGTGTTGCTGACTATATCATTACCGGTCAGTGGGCAAAGAAGGCATGCGAAGAAGCAAAGAAGTACGGAAAGGTAAATGTCGTTGCATCATCGGCTGACAAGACCTTCAGCTATATTCCAGATTGCT
>ERZ779969.228-NODE-228-length-18321-cov-2.91033_pt1 | contig 18321 bp, 17 predicted proteins | sample MGYA00511538_ERZ779969 | MGnify/ENA primary metagenome ERZ779969 (study PRJEB29588, sample SAMEA2151391) | human gut metagenome | biome: human gut; feature: human-associated habitat; material: faeces | place: Denmark | collected 2008/2010 ... | reverse complement strand
TTGGTGCTCCCATCGGTCCATTCTGCATCTGTCCCATTGGTGCTCCCATCGGTCCGTTCGGCATCTGTCCCATTGGTGCTCCCATCGGTCCGTTCGGCATCTGTCCCATCGGCATTCCCATCGGTGCTCCCTGTGGCGGAAGCATCTGTGTCTTGTCCTCAAACTGTGGTGCGCCCGGTGCTGGTGCTGCACCCATCATCGCTGGTTCTGGTCCTGTCAGAACCGTCGTTGCACCTTCCGTATCATCGTCATCCTCAGGTGTCATATCTTCTGCGCGCAATACCGTCGTCGCGCCCTCTTCTTCGTCCTCAGTTTCTGCATCCATCGCACGTAATACGGTGGTGGCACCCTCTTCTTCATCCACGTCATATCTGGATTCCGGATTCTTATTTTCGTCCATATCGTTTCCTCCTGCAAAACTGCAATACCTTCTTTACAGTTTATACTTTTTCTACCTCATATGTCAACATACTTTCTCGTATTTCACAAACGATTTACCATTCTTCTCTGTTTTTCAGGCTCTGGATTTCCTCTGTGGTAAGTTTCCGATATTCACCACACGCAAGCGACTCATCCAGATACAACGGTCCCATACGCAAACGCTTTAAATATAGCACCTGCATACCTACCGCTTCAAACATTCGTTTAATCTGATGATACCGCCCCTCTGTGATCGTAATTTCGATCTCACTTTCGCTCCCTGCCTTGTGAATCTTCAGTTCAGCTGGTGCTGTGAGCAGCTCATCTCCGATATCTACCCCCTCAGCAAAAGCAGCGACCTCCTTCTTCGTGACCATGCCTTTGATCCTTGCATAATAGGTTTTTTCCACATGCTTTCCCGGTGCCAGCAGATCATTTGACAGCTTTCCATCGTTGGTTAAAAGCAACAGCCCTTCCGTATCTTTGTCCAGCCGTCCTACTGGAAATAAATCGCGTCGTTTTTGTTCTGTAATAAGATTCACAACTGTTTTTTCATGTGCATCTTTCGTTGCAGACACCACCCCCTGTGGTTTATGCAGCATATAATAAGAAAAACTCTCATACACGACCATTTTATCCTGCACACAGACAACATCCTGCGCCGGTTCCAGCTTTTCCTCCGCATGGACACACGTCTCACCATTTATGGTGACCTGTTTTGCCTTCAGCAGTCCTTTCACATCCTTTCGACTGCCAAAACCCGCATCTGCCAAATATTTGTCGATTCGTATTTTTGCCATATTGCACCAGTCCTCCCATTTCCAGACAAAAGAAGAAGATCCACAGTCAACCCGCGGATCTTCCCATTCTTATTATCAATCCTCTTGGGGAGATTGAACTATATATTTCTGTCTCTGCTAATTAGAATAAGCTATCGTAGAAGCTTCCAACTGACGCGCCTGCCACTGCTCCGTACTGATTGTAAAATACAGACGATGAATTTGCAGATGCATCGCTTGCAAGCTGCAACATACGACTCTGTGTATTACTGCCGAAAGAGAAATCTCCGGCAAACAGTTTCTTCACATCCGACATATCTGCGGATGCAAATGCCTCCTCGTCAAATGCAAGTGTGTTATCACTTTTCACCGTAATTCCGATCTTGGCTAATGCACTTGTATAATTTCCAGTCTGAGAAGCCAGTCTGGATGCATCCTTCAGTACGCCTGATTTATCTGAATTCTGTGCACTCTCCATCACACTGTTGTAATTGCTGACAAAGCTCTTTACATTCTTCTGGATCTTATCTGTATCCGCACTATGATACAGCTTCTCATCCTTCAATGTTTTCAGATCCTTCCATGCATCCTCGGATGCCGTCTTTGTCGCAGTATCCTCTGTCTTCGTCTCTATGTTACTCTTGGAAAACTGCTTCTGCGTTGCCTTCTTCGCACTATCGTTCGAATAATAATGCTTTGCAAGCTTCAGATAACTGCCGTTCCGAATGGAGTTGTAATCGCTGAGAAGTCCCATCAATCCACTGCTTGAATTGCTGGAAGATGTTCCAAGCATGCTATTAAAAAAATTGCTGCTAATATTCATACTCATATTCTCACTTCCTTTTTACATTCTCCTACTATTCGTTCTTACCCGTAGTATACTACATATCCCACTGATTTGTAAAGAGATTTACGGATTTGTCGTCGAATCTTCCGTTGTTCCCTCTGTTGTGTCCGCGCCTTCACGTTTGAGATAGATAACTTCATCGGTATACATGCCTGAATCGTCGGCGGTCTCTTCCCAAGTTGTCGTGCATGCCTCATCCGTGTATGCTTTATATTCCAGCAATGCAAGCTGTACCGGTTTGTCCACTGGAACTGTATAACTGCTCTCCAGTCCTTTTCCCTCTAAAATCTTGAACGTAACTGTCCGCGTCATCATAGACTCGTGTGCGGTCGCGATTGCCTCCGGATATGTATAAGAATTTCCTTCTGTCACCCAGGAATATGATACCTTTTCCCCATTGGCATCGTAACAATAATATTCAAGCACCTTGTAATTGTCATCCAGAACATACTGGAATACATAAGATGCGTTGTCATTCTTATAATTTGTCTCCACAACCAGATCTCCGTCCTCACGGTAGATATCCTTGATCGTCTGATCCGCCTCTGTAAGGGAGATAATCATATCGTTGTGATTCGTGTTGATGATCGCATCTGCCACATTTGGTTCCGGATAGATCAATGCATAACACGTCTTGTCCTCATCAATCAGATACCAATAACCATATTCTTTATCAAGCACCTGCACGATTCCATTTGAATCCTCGTACGCCTGCAGATACGTGCCGTCCTCGGCAAACCCAAGGAACTGATATTCCGAATACACCTCAACACCATCACTGTAATAGATTGTATTCAAGCTGTAATTGTTTCCACCCGCAAGCAATGTATCCCCTTTGTTTGCATCATAGATTGCTTCCATCGTGACCTTCTTATCTTCCTCTGAAGCGGGTTCGCGCTTCTTTTCCTCTTCCGTTGTATTCTCTGCTTCCTCCCGGATATCTGCCAGAATATCTTCGGTCGTTGTCGCATCACTCTGTGACGCTGCCGCTTCGGTTGTCACAAGCACCAGTTTATCTTCTTTTCCGCATGCAGTCAGTGCAAGCATCGCTGCCGCCATCGCACACGCCACCCATAATTTTAACTTCCTCATATGTTCTCCTTCCCGCTCACATGGTTGCTGCCGCCCCACATTAAGCCTGTCTCTTCAATACGCGTATCACAAGTTTCTTTACTTCTGCAAACTCTCCCATCTTGAAATAAGCCACAAACAACAACAGATTTGACACGATCACAGACACGATTGCCTTCAGGATCAGCGCCAGAATTCCAACGCCCGGTATCTGGCTTGCAACCAAATAGGTAAGTGTACATACAATCGTTGTCACGATTGTATAATACAGAAGCTTCCGTATATATTCCCATGCATTCCGCTTAAATAATACCGTAAACAGGTTGTGCAGAATCCACGGCATACCAACAGCCAGCACCGAAATAACGGTAGACAGGATAACACCATAGATACCAATAAACTGTACAAGAATAATATTCAGCACCAGATTCACAAGTGCCGTCACAAGTGGACGGAACCGGTCTTCATGCCAGATTCCCGCTGCATCTTTGTAAGTGATCAGAATCTGGTTTACCTGGCTGATGAAGAAATACACAACCATGCAAACAACGACTGCAAATGGAAGCATTCGCTTCTCTGTTACCCAGAGCCGCATGAACGGCTGATACAGACAGAGCATAACCGCACTGCACATACCTGCAAGCCACATAATGATAAATGAAAGCTTCTTCAAATCCGTATAATTTTTTTCTTCCGTCTCCACCAGAATGCTGTTTCCGATACCTGCGGTACACGATACAAACACCACATTCATGATTCCGGTTACCGCAGTCAGCACATAGTAATAATTGTTGTAAAATGCATTCGCTGCAAGTCCTAAAAATGCAGATATAACAATCGTATCCGCCGAAGATACAATGACCTGTCCCACCTTCATGGTGAAGAGATCTCTGATACGGTTATTGATTTTCTTTACTGTCTCCTTCGGCAGCTTTCCGACTGCCTTATATTCCGGATACATCTTATTCGCAAAATATGCCGTTACCAGATTCGTAACGATCTGTGTGAAGATCTGTACAATCAGATAGATATAATAATCACCGATTGTCATAACGACAACTAACTGTGCCGCATACTGGAACGTATTCGTCACAAGCATGACCTTGCTCGCTACATCATTTCTCTGGTGTGCAGTCAGCAGACTGTTCTTGTACGCGAGCAGCCAGTACGACATACAGGTACAGAACAGATTGAGCAGATACACGACATAGATGCTCACGCCCTCCGGCATATCACTCTTTACAAGATACGGAATAAACGGCGTCAGAATTCCGCCAACGACTGCGATTACCAGTCCGATGATCCGGTAATATTTCCGATATAATTTTAACAACGCGCAGATCTGCTCTTTATCATTGTCGATAATCGGCTGGGACATGGAATAAACCATCGCTGAACCAACGCCCAACTCCGCAAGGTTCAACACCCACAGCACCGAACCAAACAAGCTGTTTAAGCCGAGATACCCATCGCCCATGTAGTACATAATTGCTGTACGCATGATAAATGGAAGCAGTATCTGATAGCCTTTCAAAAACATGCCAAACACAACATTTCGCGAGGCATTTCTTACACGGGTTTCCTGTTGCATAACTTTCCTCTTTCTACTACGAACTTATGGTTCCTGTGTGGAATCAATATAGACACGCGGTACACGCTGGGAGATATTGCATACAATCTCATCGACATTTGTCTGAAGCAGATCTGCCATCCACTGGATGGAAAGGTCTCCGCCAAGTAGCGTCACCTGATCGTTTCTCTGTACATCCGGGATATCTGTCACATCGACCATACACTGATCCATACAGACTCTTCCGATGATCGGTGCTTCCTGTCCACGGATCAGCACCTTTCCTCGGTTCGACAGATCTCTCCGGTATCCATCCGCAAATCCAACCGGCAGGGTTGCGATCTTCGTCGGACGCTTCGTCACGAATGTGCCGCCATAACCAACCTCCGTTCCTGTCGGAACCTCCTTCACCATAACCACATACGTGTACCAGCTCAAAATCTCCTTGAAGTTCTCTTTTTTGAACCCTTCTTCGTCGATTGGATTCAAGCCATATAAGATATCTCCGGCACGTACCATATCGAGCTGCGAATCCGGCATCAGCAAAATCGCCGGGCTGTTCGCCACATGATACTTCGGAAATGTGATTCCCATTTCCTTTAACTTCTCTGTCATACGCAGAAAGCGGTCAAGCTGCTTCCCTGCACTCTTATGATCGTACTCATCTGCACGTGCAAAATGCGTGAAAATGCCTGTCATATTCAGGGATTCCATCTGTGAAATCTCCTTGATTGCTTCAAGCGTCTCATCGTTATCCGGGAACCCGATCCGGCTCATTCCGGTGTCGAGCTTGATCTGTATATTCTGCTTTCTGCCCTGCCGTTTCGCTGCCTCGGCAACCGTCTTCGCATATTCCACCGAGAATACTGGAAAGTCCAGATTGTAACGGACTGCCTCATCTAAGTCATAATCTCTGGTATCTCCAAGCACAAGAATCGGCTCTGTCGCGCCATGCTCCCGCAAGGCAACACCCTCGCTCCACAGTGCAACCGCATAGTTGGTCACGCCGCAGGCTTTCAATGTCGGATACAATCCTTCCGCGCCGTGCCGGTATCCGTCACCCTTTAAAACCGCCATGAGTTCGACACCCGGCTTTAATTTCTTGCGGATCTCTGCTAAGTTATTTTTCAGCATACCAAGATCTACGACGGCTGCTGTTCTTCCCATCCAAGGTTCCATACGATCTATCATACCTTTCCATTTTTCAAGTACATCAAAATTATCTAAAATAAAACACAATCGAGCAGGTTCATACATCCTGCTCGATTTACTTTCTTCACAGATTATCTCTGTACAATTCTTACATCAATTCATTCATTGAATCTCTGATGATATCCAGTCCGCGCATCAATTCGTCATCCGTTGCCACAAGCGCCGGCATCAGCTTCAACACATTGTTATCTCGGCCTGCACGTTCCATGATCAATCCCTTTTCAAAGCACTTGTTACAGATTGCCAAAGCAAGCTTTCCATCTGCAACCTGGACGCCCCAGATACAGCCGATTCCCCGGATCTCCACACCCGGTCTTGCAATGTTCTCATCCATATATTTGCGGATGATTCCCTCTTTGCGCTTTACCTCAGCCTCAACCTTATGGTCAAGCATATATTCCAGTCCTGCCTTCGCTGCAACCATAGAAAGCTGGTTGCCACGGAACGTTCCGTTGTGCTCGCCCGGTGACCAGATATCTAACTCCGGCTTGAACATTGTCAGAGCAAATGGCATACCATATCCACCGATGGACTTCGACATTACGAACATATCCGGTACGATACCTGCACGCTCGAACGAGAAGAAGGTTCCTGTTCTCGCACAGCCTACCTGAATATCATCCACGATCATCAAAATATCATACTTATCGCACAACGCACGGACACCCTGCAGATATTCATTGGAAAATACATGCACGCCTCCTTCTGCCTGTACGGTCTCGATAATGATTGCTGCCGGTTTCTCCACACCTGAGTGGTCGTCCGTAAGCAATGTCTCCATATATTTGATTGTATCAAGCTCCGGGAACATATATGGTGCCGGAATATGTGTAACATCATTCAGACATACACCTGCGCCGCCACGGCTGCCCGCATCACTTGTGAGAGACAATGCGCCAAGTGTCATACCATGGAAACATCCCATGAGTGCCCAGATCTGATTTCTCTTCTTTACTTTACGCGCCAACTTCAATGCAGCCTCTACGCCATTGGTTCCGGTTGGTCCAGGGAACATTACCTTGAAATTCAATCCTCTTGGCTGTAACACCTTTTCTTCAAAGAACTGCAAAAACTCTTTCTTCGGAACAGTCATCATATCCATCGAATGCATAATTCCATCACTCATCAGGTATGCAACCATCTTTTCCTTAATATAGTCATTGTTATGTCCATAGTTTAAGGCTCCTGCTCCGCAGAAGAAATCTATATATTCCTTTCCGTTCTCATCCTTCATGATCGAACCCTTTGAAGTCGTAAAGACCGCAGGGAAGCTTCTACAATAAGAACGTACCTCTGATTCATAATTCTCAAATACTTCAACGTCAGTCATACACTCGTACCTCCTACTCTGTGTGACTCATTTTCTTCATAATCAAGCTATAATATACTCCTCATTCTCTCACTTCGCAAGTGAAAAAAGAATGAATTCTGTATTTCAGACTTAAGATAATTCCAAATCCGGCTTTTCAAACTCCTTCATTTTCTGGTTATAGGCATCCCGCATCGCATCTTCATACGGTATTTTCTCCATATCTGCGCCTAACATACGCAGAAGGTAATGTGTGAAATCCGGGTTTGCTACAAGGATTGGTCCAAGCATGTAAGTCGCAAGAATCTTTCCTTTGCGGATACCTTCAAATACCGACTTCGGATTCATACCAGTTCCCATCTCAACCTTACAAAAGCTCTCCTGCTCCGGGATTCCAAATGTATGGGAGAAACGGCTTGTATAACCAAGCAATGTAATATCATCGAATTTTGCCTTCATCAATGTATTGAAACGATTCGGGGTTTGTCTGACCGAATAGCTGTTTAAGTACGCCAGAGCTTCCACCTTGCTGCCATCTTCCCGCTTGATGTATTTGCCAAGCAGTTCGAGCGCATTTCCAACGAAGAAGAATACTGTCTTCTCTGCATCAAATGCACGGAAGATCTCTTCCTTCAAAGGAAGCAGACGGCTCAAAATCACTTCCTGACTCTTCTCGCTCATCGAGCACATATATACCAGATCAATATCCTCTGTCAAAAACAGAGGCTTCGCATTCAATGTTGTCTCTACAAATTCTGCATCCGGTAAGCAGAGCTTCAAGTATTGCATATTTCCTTTGTCACCATATAAGGTACAAAGCTCCGGATAAAGGATTTCAATCTTCATTATTTTTCATCCTCCAGTCTCTTCAAAAGCTTCTGCTTCATCTTGCAGGAAATACCATAGGTATCGCAGTCGTATAAGATATATACCTTATCAACGCCCTCTAACTTTACTTTATCGACCGCTGCAACCTCATCGAGATCCCACGCGATCTTCTCCTCCGGGATTCCGGCGATCAGCGCACGCACACGGTGATCGAGACATCTTGGTCCACAGCAGACTACCTGCATTACATCGTCTCTTGCAAACTGCTCGTATTCAAGGTCGTAGATCCAGCCGATAAACTCGATACTCTTCTGTCTGTCGCTGAAGTCATCCTCTGCGATCATGATGACCTTCTTACCAGGCTCTTCTGCCACATACTCGAACGTACGGCAGGAGCTGACTGCGCTCTGTCCTTTGCTGAGTGCCTGAACGACTGTCACATTTCCGACCTTCGTCTCGCTGTAACGGGATTCCGGCACATGGATCTCTGCGATCCGCTTCTTCACCTCATCGGAAGAATATCCAAGCTCCCGCATCATCGTAATTACAGTCAATTCATTATAAATATTAAACAACGCATCATGGATCAGTGCGTATTCGATCTCATTTCCATCCTTTTCACGGACAATTAACTTCTTGCCTTCCTTGTCGACCTTCGTTGCAAGATAATCTGCATCTGCAGACTTGTAATCGCAGTTTGGACAATAAGCATTTCCAATATGATGATAACGAAGGTAGTTGAACTTCAGCTTCGTACCGCATTTTGGACACAATGTATAATCAGCGATCAGGTTGTATGGCTCCGTCTTGTCATCGTCCTGCTTTCCGATTCCGAAATAAACATGCTCACTATTCGGCTTTAAGTTGCTGCTGCACTGCTCATCTGCATTTAAGATCAGCTTCGTTGTGTCCGGGCAGTATGTGTCAATGACACTGAAAATGTAATCCGGATGTGCGTTTCGCTTCAGTGAATCACGGAACAGGTTCGTCACGACGAGATAATCCGGCTTTACATATGGAAGAATCAGACGGGATGCACGCTCGTCCACCTCAAATACAGTTGCGTCCACGCGGCATCTGCCAAGCCAGTTGACGCTGTTCAACAGGTTTGTCACACAGCCCGGCACGATATTCGAACCGGTCCGGTTGCTGACTACCTTCTTGCCTTCCTTCTCCAGCATATCGGTCAGCATGTTTGATACGGTCGTCTTACCGTTCGTACCTGTCACGCAGATACAGAGCGGTGCCTTCGGTGCCTGCGCCATGAAATCCGGGCAGATTTTTCTGGCAACAACGCCTGGGGTATGCGTGCCGTTGCGCCCCGAAAGGCGGATGATGACTTTGCTGAATTTTGCAGCCATGACTGCGATATGATAACGTAACTTCGACATGATTGTCTCCTTTTTCCTTTTGAACCTCGCTGGTGTGTGATGAGATAAACTTTTCTCCTCATATATCCAAATACAAATTCATTTCATATATGATGTATTGAAACTAAGAAGTACTAGATGTTCTTAATTTTCTTTTTCTCTATGTCCGCCATCGCCGCCAATTCGCCATCCATGGCTCAGTGGCGTGTTCAAACATGGCTGCACTCTGAAAGAACATCAAGGACTTCTAAGTTCCAAACATATATATTTCATGAATTTATATTTGAATATATGTTGAAGATTTCTTTGTCCTCATCACAAACCAGCTATACATACAAAATCCTAACACAAGACAATCCTGTCTTGTTTTGCCTTGATTTTTGTATGAAAGTACAATATCTACTGTGTAAAATCCAAGACATTATATATCTTGTGGGTAGGATTGTCAATTTTTTCCGCTGTAACAGGCGTCCATTACGATTTGCCAGCTTGTCCTATGCCAGCAGATCGTGTTCGAGTGACGCGATCACAGCAGCACCATCTCCGATTGCAGTTGCGATCTGGCGGACAGTCTTGGTGCGCACATCTCCGATTGCATATAAAAATGGTATATTTGTGCGGCAGTCCTCACCGGCACGGATATAGCCGTTCTCCATCTCTACGACCTCTTTTACAAGTGCAGTCTGTGGCTGCATGCCAACCGCGATAAAGATGCCGGATAATGCGAGATCTCGTTTTTCTTCTGTCCGGTTATCCTCGATCACGATATGGTCAACCATGTTCTCACCACAGATCTTTCGTACTTCGGTGTGTGGTAGGAATTCGATATTTGCCGCATCGAAGATCCGCTGCTGCAATACCTTGGCACCGCGCAGCTCATCACGACGATGAATCAGGTAGACCTTCTCACATACATTTGCAAGGTACAGGGCATCTTCAAGTGCCACATCACCGCCACCGACAACGGCCACCGCTTTATTCCTGAAAAATGCACCGTCACAGGTTGCACAGTATGAAACACCGGCGCCGGCAAACTTTGCCTCGCCTTCCACGCCAAGCTTTCGATGGGTCGCACCAGTCGCTACAATTACTGCTGTTGTCTCGATCACACTGCCATCTTCCAGATGCACTTCCTTGTAATCATCCTGATTGGCAATGTCCGTCACCGTACCCTCCATAAATGGAACCTCCAGCGCATCTGCATGTTCCCGGAACTTTACTGACAGATCATAGCCATTTGTTCCGTAGAAGCCAAGCAGATTATCCACACGGTCGGTTGTGACAATCTGTCCGCCGCTGAACATTTCCTTCTCGATTACTGCCACATCCAGCAACGCACGTTTCGCATAGACCGCCGCCGATAAACCTGCGGGACCGCTACCGATAATCACGACATCTTTCCTTGTATCACTCATCGTTTTCCTCCAAACTGGTTTCTATTTCATTCGTTTCATTTTTTAATCAATTTCTTATTTTATCCACGATCTATCTGTGTGCAAATTCTTTCATAACATCAATCGTTTTCCGGATATCTTCCTCTGTATGTGCATCTGAGATAAACATTGCCTCAAACTGCGATGGAGCGAGGTTGATTCCATGATCAAGCATATGTCGGAAGAATGCTGCATACTGCTTCGTGTCGCTCGTCATGGCGGTATCCATATCAACTACCTGCTTGTCTGTGAAGAAAATGCTCATCAATGAGCCGATCTGGTTGACACAGACCCGATTGCCAAATGCCTCTCTTGCTGCCTGTGCAAGTCCTGCGGTTTTTCCTTCGAGCTTTGCATACACTTCCGGATGTGCGTCCAGCAGCTTCAATGTCTCAATGCCTGCGGTCATCGCAATCGGATTACCGGACAGGGTTCCTGCCTGATATACCTCGCCAAGCGGTGCCACGCACTGCATGATCTCGCGTCTGCCTCCGTAGGTTCCAACCGGCATACCGCCACCAACGATCTTGCCAAGTGTTGTCAGATCCGGCTTGATATGGAAATATTCCTGTGCGCCACCCGGTGCCAGACGAAATCCTGTGATAACTTCATCGAAGATCAGTAATGCACCATCCGTCTGCGTGATGTCACGCAGGAACTCTAAAAATCCTGCCTTCGGCGGAACTACACCCATATTTGCCGCAACCGGCTCGACAATGATTGCTGCAATCTGTCCCTTATACGCATTGAATAACTGTTTTACGGATTCCTCATCGTTGTATTCTGCGACGAGGGTGTATTTTGCATAGCCCTCCGGAACACCGGCACTGTTTGCCACTGTCTGTGTAATCACGCCAGAACCTGCCTTTACCAAAAGTCCATCACTATGTCCATGATAACAGCCCTTGAATTTCACAATGTAATCTCTTCCGGTAAATCCACGTGCCGCGCGGATTGCACTCATCACTGCTTCTGTACCGGAATTTACCATACGGGACATTTCCATCGAAGGCATATGTGCCGTGATAAGCTCCGCAATCTCCAGCTCTTTTCTTGTTGGTGCACCAAAGGTCAGTCCATCATCACAGGCTGCCTTCACCGCTTCGATTACCGTCTCCTTTGCATGTCCGAGGATTCCCGGTCCCCATGAACATACATAATCTATATATTCCCTTCCATCCTCATCGAATATACGGGAACCCTTTGCTTTTTTTATAAAAATCGGGGAGCGTCCGACTGAGCCGAATGCACGCACCGGCGAATTCACGCCGCCCGGGATATATTTCTTGGATTCTTCAAATAACTGTTCTGATTCTGTCTGCATGATGCTTCCTCCTGTCATCTGATACACATCTATCGTGATACACATTCCTGCGAATCATTCTATTGTTCATCCTGTAGCCATCTAGCCACGTCAAGTGCATGATAGGTTATGAGGATATCCGCACCCGCACGTTTCATCGCGATCATGTTCTCCATGACGATACGCTTCTCATCGATCCAGCCGTTTAATGCTGCTGCCTTGACCATCGAATACTCGCCGCTTACATTGTAGACTGCGAGCGGATGCTTCGTCTCGCCACGCACCGCTTTCACGATGTCAAGATAAGCAAGTGCCGGCTTTACCATAATGATATCCGCCCCCTCTTCGATATCTGCCTCACATTCGCGCAATGCTTCTCTGCCATTTGCAGGGTCCATCTGATACGTTCTGCGATCACCAAATGCCGGAGCGGAATGTGCCGCATCCCGAAACGGAGAATAATATCCGGACGCAAACTTTGCGCTGTATCCCATAAGCAATGTATCCACGCATCCATTTTCATCCAATGCCTTCCGCAGATATGCGATATGTCCATCCATCATGTCGGACGGTGCGATCATGTCTGCGCCCGCTTTGGCAAGTGTTACTGCCATCTTAGCCAACAGCGGAAGTGTCTCATCGTTCAGTATTTTTCCGTCCTTCACCAATCCGCAATGTCCGTGGGAGGTATATTCGCACAGGCACACATCTGCGATAATCAAAAGTTCCGGTGCTTTCTTCTTGATCTCGCGCACCGCACGCTGTGTGATACCATTTTCATCGTAAGCGCCGCTGCCGCATTCATCCTTGTGCTCCGGGATACCGAAGATCAAAATTGCCGGAATGCCAGCCGCCTGTATGCGCTCTAGTTCCTCATCGAACCGATCCAATGTATACTGGTAGATGCCCGGCATGGAATCGACCGGGTTCTTCTCATTGGTTCCTTCTTTGATGAATACCGGGTAGACGAGATCGGATTTGCTGATTTGTGTCTCGCGCACCATGTTTCGCAGTACTTCATTTTCTCTCAATCTTCTTAATCGTATCATGTGTGTATATTCCTCTTTTCCTATAACTTACAGTAATTATAAATGTACCTCTCTACAGGAGTTGAACATACTTACCATTTCTACGCAGACGCGCACGGGTAACATCACATCGCTATGCTCTGTGATAAGTCGTCGACATCCATCCTAAATGGAACTACGTTCCATGGATGTCTCCTCGCTCGGTTCAGCACGCAATGGTACTAAATTCGCGACGATGAATCCGTCGCTCATTAAGTGCCAGCGTGCTTCAACGGTCTGCTTAAGAATTGGTAAGTATGTCCACCTCCATCTACATTTTACACCTTATTATCTGTATTTTTCACGTCAAACGCACTATCCAATGCCCTTACCAGGCCTTCCGCATCGCACTTCTCCGGAATGACATCGGCGGGCAGACCACATTTTATAAGGGCGTCTGCTGTCACCTGTCCGATTGTGCCAAGTACAATGCGCTTCTTTCCTTGTGCTGGATTCCAGTCTGGCTGTCCGGTCTCGGCAAGGCAATCTGCAAATGCATGCACCCCGGAAGCGCTTGCAAATAAAATTGCATCGTAATTATTTAAGTATTTCCAGTTTTCTGTCCGCGCGCCACGCACATCGTAGATGGATAGAATCTCCGCGTCAATCCGGTTCGCAGATAGAATCTGTTCTAAGACCAGACTTCCTTCCTTCGCCCGCGGAATCAAAACCTTTTCTCCTGATTTTACAATGGTACAAAGCCCATTTGCAAGACTTTCTGTCGTATATTGCTCCGGTATATAATCTGCATAAAATCCATACTGCTCCAGCGCCTGCGCACAGCCACTTCCAACCACTGCAAATCGGATATCTGTAAACTTCCGAAGATCGACTGCACACGCGCGCACCCGGTCAAAGAATAACCTGATTCCGTTCTGGCTTGTGAATACGATCCACTGGTAATCCTTCAAATTCTGAATTGCCACATCCAACTTCTCCATATCCGGACACGTTCTGACATGCATATCACAGATTGAAAACAGCGATGCGCCTTTTTCTTCCAGCAGTCCGCGCAGTTTCTCCCGGAATACTGCCGTGCCAACCACGCCGATCTTGCAGCCATCAATCGCACTGCGCTTCTTATCCTTCATCGTGCAGGCAGCTGTCTGCCCGACGACTATGATTGCCGGTGAAACAAGCTCATTCTTCGAAACAAGCTTGCCGATCGTCCCTACCGTACCGCGCACGATTGTCTCTCCGGGCAGCATACCATTTGAAATCACACTGACCGGTGTCTCCTCCGATTCCCCCTCTTCGCGCAGCCGCTGCATAATCGGTTCCAGATTCGAAAGTCCCATCAGGAACACACTGGTTCCCTCCTGTTTATGGATGTTCGCAAGTGCATCTGCCTCGCCCTTCTTCGTATGTCCGGTAATCACATGGAAACTCCGGCTCATCTCCCGATGCGTCACAGGAATTCCAAGCACCTCCGGCACCGCAATCGCAGAAGTCACACCCGGAATCACCTGAAACGGAATATCTGATTCCTGCAATGTAAGGATTTCCTCACCGCCACGTCCGAATACAAATGAATCGCCGCCCTTTAAGCGGACAACATTCTCGTATTTTCCTGCGGTCTCTACCAGAATCCGGTTGATTTCCTCCTGCTTCTTATAATGCGCACCTGCCTGCTTGCCAACATAGATCTTCGCACAATCCGGTCGCACAAGATCGAGAAGCTCCCCCGTCCCAAGCCGGTCGTAGATTACCGCATCGCACGATTTTAAGATCTGCAAGCCTTTGTATGTAATTAATCCCGGATCACCGGGACCTGCTCCGATTAAATATACCATTTCCAATTCATCCTTTATACATGTGTCAATACATATTCGTCAAATTCCGGTAATACAAAATGTACATATCCATGTTCTTCACAATTTATAATTCCTCTTTTTTTCAATCTGTCACGATAAGGATTGAACTCATTTGTTTTAAGTGATAATTTCTCCCGGATTTCCTTTATTTTCCCGGAAGCTGTCTCTGCAATTCCATAGCATATTTTCTTATCCTTATTCGATAACTCTGACCAGATCTTATCATATACATATTCGCTCAGATACTGTCTGTACATACCAACCACAGACTTATAATCTCCATCCTTCTGCCACGTCAGGTATCCTAATACCTGAAATGCGAATGGATAGCCTTTTGTCATATCCGCCATCGCTAACGCATCATCACTTGAAAAACCAAAGATTTCCTGATATTTCTGTTTTACCGCACCTTTATCTAATGGTTGCAGCTTAACCTTCGGTGCCCGATATAAAAACGTCAGATTTTTTTCATTCTGTAAGGCATCTATATTTTCAAAAAGTCCTGTCATGAGCAAAAATACTGGCAATTCATTTCGAACAAAAATCTGAAATGCACTTGCAAATATTTTCATCTCTTCATTACTTGTTGCTTCATCAATTGTGATAAGTACACGTTTCTTCTTATCCTTTACAACCTCCAGCATCGCCTGAATTGCATTTTCTATATCAAAAAAAGGATTCGATTTTTCAATAGACACTCCAATCCCTAATACTGATAAATCCAGCTTTGCTTTTATAAACAAATCCTTCAGATTTTTTTGATCGTATAACTTTGCAGCAAAACTATGCAGCAAGTCACGATCTGGATTCAGTTCTATTACAATCCAATCCTTGTCTTTACGAAAATGCTTCGATATATCTGTCAGCATTACAGTCTTTCCGCTGCCCCGGACTCCCGTAATCATATAAATCTGCTGGTTCATCCATTCTGACGAAAACGAACCAATAATCTCATTCGTCTGTGCCAATCTGGAGATTGATTCCAACGGACTTTTACCAAAAACTAATGTAAATGGATTTTGCATTGCGCACCTCTTTTACTGTTCTTTACTCTTTTTATTTATTTTTACTGTTCTTTACTCTTTTTATTTATTTTTACTCTTCTTTACTGTTTTGTCAAGAGATTTCCATTATTATACAGTACACAGGGACGCTCCTCATGACAGATGCTACGTCCCTACTCGCTTCATCCATTAATTTTATTATTTCCTTAAGAACACATGCAAAATCATTAATCTCCGTTGTTTTCCCTTCAAATACCCGTACAAAAATACCTTCATTCTTTGAAAAGCACACCACTTCTCCATCACCATTAATTTCCCCTATTGCAACCAATCCTTCGGGTACATATTCAGAATGAAATTCATTTGGTTCCCAAAATGTTGCTGTGTTACCTGCTATACGACATTTTCCCGAAAATCTAAGCCACTCCTTATATGATTCTGGTATTTTCGCTCTGTTTCTCTCCTCCCAATTTATCATCTCTTCTTCAGTAATAGGGGCATTGAAATAATTTCTTTTCTCTCCATTATCTTTTTCATCTTTTTTACATAATTCTAATAGTTTCCTAATTTCCTTTTTTAAACTACTGTTTTCTGGTACTTTTCTCATTCCGACTTCCTTTCCGTGCCGTTAAATTCAATCCTCCACTGGCTTACAGATTGGTAATCCCCATATGCATACGCCGATCTTATACTTTCTTAAACTTCTATTCTTTTCCCAGAAAACAACTGTATAGCTAAACTCCGGACCATCATTTGTGACCAACTCTCGAAGATAGCCAACCTCACCAGTTTAAGCATTGTAATGATTCCACCAATCATAGGCTTATACATTTTCTTTTTTATGGTTTTGTCGAAAAAAAGAACGGTTCCGTCATCAAACTCACTACATACAGCCTCATGGGAATGATCCACAGATATTACAACGTATCCGTTAGAAGCAAGTTCTGTACAAAGACAGGAATTTCCTTCTCTGTACGAATTATAGGCATGATTAAACATAATCAGCGGGAACTTTTTCCCCGGTATCCTATTTGCATTTAAATAACATTCTGTCAGATTAGACTCCGGATTCTTTCTAAAGTCAGGCACCACATTAAAAGTATCCTTTAAGCCTTTCAGCATATTATCCGATAATGCCACCGCCTTCGTAAGTCCCTTTACGCTTTCCCTAAGCACCGGATAATAAACCCTTGCCGCCACGCTTCGCATGCCTCCCTGACGCATAATTTCTTTCCTATCGTCTTTGACTGTGTACGTAAATGTTCCGACTGCATATTCCCCTGTCGGTTTGGGTAATCCCATTTTTCGCATGATTGAATGCTCCTTTTCAATTTCTTGTATGCTTTTCTCAGGTGTCGGTAAATCTTCCGGCATAGTACCACCTATTTTTCTATAGCACTGCGAACTTCTCTTAATTTTTCCTCTCTATATCCCATTTGGGCAATAACTCGCTATCTTTAATTTGACAAACTGGAATTGAGATTTCATCTATTCCAAGTAATTTAATAATTGTTATATTTTATTATCAAATACCTCTCAAGCCCTTGAAAACACTAAGTTTATCACCGGTTAGCTTTTCCTTATTATTTCCCTTGTGTTATATCGTCCCGTCAGTGTTTACGAACTCTCATACGGGCAAATACAAGGGAAAGAAAAATCTATAAAACAGTATAACACAAAATAAAAGTGACTTGGTGAACTGATTGAAATGCTTCTGATGTTTATAACGAATGATTGATTGAATGATAAGGAGATTCGATACGATGATAAAAATATTTGCAGAATACAATCCACACAGGAACAGCATTGATGTTTATACTTCTGCTGGTTATACGCTTCGCATTGACTGTTAGGAAGCTGAGATGAACTTAAAGACCACTCCCGGATCGGATTGTGCACATTAAACGCACTTGCCATTGATGAGCCATTAGAATATGCCCAGTTATATCTTGACGGTTTCTCTTTCCGTCTGACCGCCCCATACAGTGAGGAACGGAGGAACGCCGCCAGCAAAGCGGCAAAGAAACATTCCGGCAACTTGACACACCCTATTCAAAAAGATGTGCTATAATTTTTTTGAAAAAGTTTCGGATTAGATGTAGTATTTGCCGCTGAAACCGTAGTACATAGGTGAAGCCCGAAAGGAGGCGGTGAGATGATAGACGACGAAAAAATCATAGAAATGTTTTTTGGACGTTCAGAACAAGGCATACGAGAGCTGGATATAAAATACGGAAAGGTCTGCCACAATCTTTCCTACCATATCGTAGGCAGCAGACAAGACGCGGAGGAAT
>ERZ779969.224-NODE-224-length-18512-cov-2.12998_pt1 | contig 18512 bp, 1 predicted proteins | sample MGYA00511538_ERZ779969 | MGnify/ENA primary metagenome ERZ779969 (study PRJEB29588, sample SAMEA2151391) | human gut metagenome | biome: human gut; feature: human-associated habitat; material: faeces | place: Denmark | collected 2008/2010 ... | reverse complement strand
AAGTAGTAAAAGTTGATTTAAGAAAGAGCAAAATAGATTCAGTAGTAGTTAAATTCAGATATCATATTAGAATTACTAATGAAGGAGAAGTAGCTGGATATGCAAAAGAAATTAAGGATAGAATACCAGAAGGCTTAGAATTTGAATTATCAGATAATACAAATTGGACAATGCTTGATGATAGAACTATAGTAACAGATGAATTAAAGGATAAATTATTACAACCAGGAGAATCAGCAGAAGTAATAGTAATTCTTAAATGGATTAACTCAAAAACTAATATGGGTGTAAAAATAAATGTTGCTGAGATTTGTAAAGACTTTAATGATTATGGAACACCAGATATAGATTCAACACCAGACAATAATGTTCCAGGTGAAGATGACATAGATGATGCACCAGTAATGTTAACAGTAAAAACAGGATCAGAAGATTTGAAATACATTGCATTAATTACTATAGTATTAGCATTATTAAGTGGATGTGTAATAGCATTACGAAAAAATATTAAACGCCAATATGATGTAGGAGATATCCTAAGGAAATAAAGGTTTTGAGAAAAGATTACTAATAAAAATAAGAAAAACAAACAAAAGAAAATAAAAAAGCTTAATTCTTTAACCAATCACAATTAAGTAGATTGAGTTAGGGAAATTAAGCTTTTTTCTCGTATATAAGAAAAAATAATAGAATAAAAGAATATATATTGTAAAAAAATAATTAGTAAAAAATAAAAGTATGAAAATTTGTAATAAATGCAAAAAAAATGTAATAAAAATGTCATATTCATGTATAAATGTTAAATCCGTAAATAAGCTGTAAAAATGTATGGTTTGACTATATATATATATTGTTTAAAATAAATATAACAATAATATATTTTAGAGGAGAGAATTTATATGAAAAAAACAAAAAAAATATCAATAATTATAATAACTGGTATAATGATTGCATTAACGATTATTGCTAGCATATGTAAAAGAACATTTAATAATTCATATAGTTTAAAAGAGAGCGATAATAAAGCATTATCATACGTGGGACAAGGTTTTAGTGCAGGATATGTGGAACAATCACTTATAAATTTAATAGGAGATGAAAACGAGGTACTTAAAATATATCCAAACAATGATTGGAGTACTTATGGATGGTGTATGCAACATGGAGCAAGTTTGATAGTAAATAGCGGAACGATTAGTGCTGAAGAAGATGGATATATATCAAACAATGCTAAATCTGGTTATAATGGAAGTATTCAATGGTTATTAGATAATATATGTAGAATTGGAAAAAATGTAAGCTCAGATGAAAATGGTTGGTATAGAAATAACTTACAAAGAATACTTGATGATGAAAATGTGAATATAAATGTCACTGATAGAAAAAAGTATAGTGATGATAAAATATTTACTATAGAACAATATGTATTTTGGAGTTTAACTAATGGAATTGGAGGTGCTCCATATAATCCATTTTCTTCAGATCCATTATATATTGTATTAAAGAAAAAAGCAGAGGAAAATAAAAATTATACTTCTTATAGAAACACAAATGTATCAATAAATACAGAAAATGCAAAAGTAAATTCGAATGGAGTTATAGGTCCATTTGAATTAAAAAATAATAATGCAGTTGCAGTAACTGCGACATTAAATGGTGTTGATACAACAATATATAAAGATGAAAATTGTACGCAAGAGCTTAAAAAGTACAATGGATACAATGGAAATATTTATATAAAGACAGATGATATAACTAGTGTAAATATTAATTTTTCATACAAATTTTTTAATACTACAGCTAGATTTTTTAGAACTCAAGGGAATGGATATACAAATCAACCATTTTTAAATATATATAGAACTGTAAAAGAAGACAGTGTAGAATTTAAAAGTGAACTTAAAGGGGAATACAATTTAAGTATAGTTAAAAAAGATCAAGACGATGAAAATGATAACAATGAAAATGAAAAATATAAAGATGCTCTTGAAGGGGCAGAATTCCAAGTACAACAATATAAAGACAAAGAAAACATGGGCAATGCTGATGGAAATGGTTACACAGAAAATGATGATACTGTTAAATCATACAGAGGAACAAGTAAGTTAATTAAATTTGGAACAAATAAAAATGATGCAACTAGTCAAATAAAAATAAGTAATGAAGGTTTTGATACATACACAATTAAAGAAACAAAATCACCAGAAGGTTACTATAATGAAAGGAATTTTACTTCAAAATTAAAGGTATACAAAAGCATAAATTCCAATGCAGATAGTTTTGTAATTTCAAAAATAGCATTTTATAATAATGAATCAGACAATAATGCTATAGAAATTGATGTACCTAGTACAGGAAGTTCATGGCTTAAAATTAACAAAGATGGAAATAGAGTAGATGATACATCAAAAGATTATTTAATAGCATTTGAAGTAACTAGTAACTCCATAGTAATTACATATAAAAATACTAAATTATCAGGACAATATGGAGTACAAATAAAAAAGATTAATGAATCGGAAAATAACGCTCCTGTTCAAGGTGTTAAATTTAAAGTAAATAATGAAATAAAAGGACCAACAAATGAACAAGGTATTGCAACTGTAGAGGAAAATAAAGAAATTACAAAAGATAATGTTAGTCAAACAGATAAATATGAAATTACAGAAGTCGATTTAGGAGAAAATAATTTAGTAAAGCTAAAAAATGGACTAATTGTATATGTAACAAAAAGCTTAGATGAGTCAAATAAACGCTACATAGTATCTGGTGCTAATTTTGAATATGGTGATCAAGCAACAAATTCTGGTAATATTGTAGAAAAAGATGTAACTCTTGATGATGAAAGTGAAACAAAAGCTAAATTACAAATTATAAATAATATAGTAACTATAACAATACCAAACACAGTAAAAGGTGATTATAAACTTAGTGTAGGTAAAAAATCAACAGAAGATAGTAAATATTTAAATAATAATAATAATGACTTTATAAGTGGTGCTTCTTTTGAAGTAAAACAGTACTTAAATAAAAATGTAGATACAAAGATCTCTAAGTTAAAGTCAAACGATTCAGATAATAGTGTATCAATATCATCTGAGGATAAAAAGTCAACTGATATTAAATTCAATAATAAAGAAAAAGTTGATATAACTGACATTAATACTGTTGATATTTATAGAATAACAGAGGAATCTGCACCAGCAGGATTTATTGAAAATTCGAATCCTTATTATTTAAAGGTATATAAAACAATAAAAAATCATAAAGCTGTTATAGATAAGGTTGAAGTTTTATACTATGTACTTGGACTAACAAGAGAAGAAAAATCTATAATCGAAATAGGAACAATAAAAGATGGCGATCAAACAAGTTCAATTGTTTGGGGAGGAAGCAAAAGTTATTCATTTAAAGTTGATTTAAATAAAGAAACAAATTCAATTATATTCACTATTGGGGATACACCTAAAAATGGAACATATAATTTTAGAATGACAAAAACAGATGTTACTAAAAAAGTTATTGAAAGTGAAAAAACAGAGTTTAACTTAGTTGTTTATGGAAAAATGACTGAGCAAGATGGTAAGGTTATATTTTATAATGGAATACAACTAAAAAATTACAATACAAATGAAGTAATAAATACAAACAAAATATCTGCAAAAACAGGTGTTACAACAGATTTAAATAGTATTAAAATACAAAAAGAAGATATAGGAAAAACATATTATTTTGTTATAACTGAAACAAATGCACCAGATGACTTTACTAAAATTGATTATAAAATAGTAGTTCCAGTTACTTTTTCAGAAAATGAAAATGGATATGTAGCAACCAAAGGAGATGCTTTTGCTATTACATCTACAAATGAAAAGAAAAAATTAAATGAAATGAGCACTGATGTAAATGAAGTTGTAAGTACAGAGCAAACCGGAGTAACTATAAATGTAAATGTTCCAAACAAGCAGGAAATAGAAAAAACTGTTGTAAAAAAATGGCGTGGCGATGAAAATGCATTAGGAAATAGACCAAATACAATAACAGTGGAACTTGTAAAAAATGGAAAAACTGTAGATGAGCAAATATTATCAAAAGATAATAATTGGACATATACTTGGAAAAAATTAAATAAATATGAAAACGCAAAAGAAATAAATTATACAATAAGAGAAAAGGGTGAAGTTAGAGGCTATGTTTCTGAAGAGCCAGTAGTCGATGGAAATACTACAACACTAACTAATACAAAGAGAACAGAGCTTGGAGAATATAACATATATTTAAAAAAACAAGGGATTAATGAAGAACAACTTGGTGGAGTGGAATTTGCTGTAAAAGCTCAAATAAATGGTAACAAGGAAACCGAAATTTATACAGAAGACAATCCATTGGAAACAAAAGTTGATGAGGCAGTTCAAATTGGTGACAAAGTAACTATAGATAAAGATAAAATAAGTACGGATGATGTCTATATACTAAAAGAACTTAGTGTTGGAAATAATTCTGAATATTACGTAGGTATAGATAAAGAAATTAAATTAAAACTTAAAAAGAAAAAAACGGATATAGATAAATATACTACTAAATATTACGTAGATAGAATAGATTTTGAGATAACTAACGGTTTTATGGTACAAAATTATGGTACAAAATCGATTATTCAGAAAACTATAAACAATCAGACAATAACGATAGTTGCAACTTTAGAGAATAATACAATAAATATAGTAGTACAAAATCCAAAATATGAAGAAAAAGGAGAATATGAGGTAAGATTAAAGAAAGTAGGAAAAGAAACAAATAAACAACTTGGTGGAGTTAAATTTGCTGTAAAAGCTAAAATAAATGGTAATAATGAAAAAGAAATTTATACAGAAAAAAATCCATTAACAACAAAAGCTAATGCGACAGTTCAAATTGGTGATACAGTAACTATAGAAAAAGATAAAGTAAACACAGATGATATCTATACACTAAAAGAAATTAGTGTTGGAAATAATTCTGGCTATTACATTGGAATAACAGATGATATAAAATTAATAGTAGAAAAAGGAAGTAAAGAAAACCAAGGGGCAATAGAAAGTTATGTTAATGCGATAGCATTGCAAATTGGTAATGGAACTCCGACAGATAAAGGTGCTACAGCAAGTAAATTAGTAAATGTCGATGGAGAAAATGTAGAAGTAAAAGCAGAATTAAAAGGAAATACAGTAACATTGACTGTGGAAAATCCAAAAGTTCAAGAAAATGGAGATTATAATTTAAAAATTGTAAAAAAAGGAACTGACGGAAAACAACTTGGTGGAGTTTCATTTACTGCAAATGCAATAATTAATGGAAATAATGTAGATTTATATACTTCAGAAAAACCTTTAAAAACCGATGCTTCAGAGGCTGTTCAAATTGGAAGTAATGTAACAATTGATAAAAATAAAGTAACGAATCCTGATATATATACATTAAAAGAAGTTGATATAGGAAATAATGCTGGATATTATATTGGAATAAAAAATGATATTAAATTAACAATTAATAAGAAGACAGAAAGAAGCTCAAATGGTGGCGAGATTACAAATTCTGTAAGTAGTGTAGCCTTAGAAATTGAAGGTGCTACTGTAGTAAATGAAAACAATAAGTCTACAGCAACTGTTAATATAGATGGTCAAGATGTTAAAGTAATTGCAGAGTTAAATGGAAATACAGTAACATTAACTGTTGAAAATTCTTCAATTAGAGAATCTGGAACATATAGCATTAATTTAGTAAAAAAGGGAACTGATGAAAAACAACTTGGTGGAGTGACATTTGATGTAAATGCAAAAATTAATGGTGAAAGCAAATCAATAGGGAAAATAGTAACAAATGATAAATCGGCGGTTCAAATTGGTGATATAGTGACTATAAATAAAAATTATATAGGAACTCAAGATGAATATATATTAAGAGAAAAGAATATTGGATCAAACACAGGATATTATATTGGTATAAAAAATGATATAAAATTGATAGTAAGCAAAACATCTGAAACAAGCTCAGATGGAAGCAAAATAACAAATAAAGTAAGTGAAATATCTTTAGAAATTGAAGGTGCAAAAGAAGTCGTTAATGATGGAAAAAAATCTACTGCAACAGTTGAAATAAATGGTGAAAAAGTTAAAGTAGAAGCTGAGCTTAGCGGTGGAACAATAACAGTAACAGTATATAATCCACAATGCAAAGGGGCATTTAGTTTAAATTTAATTAAGTATAAAAAAGGTTCAGAGGAGCGATTATCAGGAGCAGGTTTTAATGTAAAAATACAAAATAAAGATACTGGAGAAATTTTAAAAGATAGTACAGGGGCTCAATTAAATGGAAATAAACAATATTTTGTAGATTCTAATGGAAATTTAAAAATTTCTGGAATAAATATTGCGAATGCTGGTATTACTTATGAAGTAACAATAACAGAAAAGACAGTACCTAACGGATACTTGGGATTACCAGGATCAATTTATTTTGAAGTAGTATCTAAAACTGGTTCAAATAATAGTTCATTTGTATTAACTCCAAAAACTCTAACTGTTCAAAATGCAAAGAAAGTTGAAGTGAAAGAAGGAGAAATATTAGTTGAGGCGGAAAATATACAAAAGCCAGAAATTCATAAAGGTGTAAAAAGTATAGATAATTTAGATTCTGGATATTATGGAAATGTTAGTCATGATTGGGTAATACAATCAACAGTGCCAACAGGAATAGCAGAATTTACAGAATATGTTATAACAGATACTATAGATAGTAGATTGAAATTTTCTGGTACTTCAGAAGTAACAGTTAAAATTGGTGATAAAATATTAAAACAAGGTACTGATTATTTGATTGATGATTATAGTTCAAAAACAAGATTATTAAAAATATCATTTATAAATGGTGGATTTACTGCAGGTAAATCATTACCAGAAAATTCGACAATTGAAATAAGATTTAAAACAACATTTGCAAAAGATGCAAATGGAAAAATAATTGCGCTAAATGAGGAGGTTTCAAATCAAGCAACATTAGAATATAATAATGGTTCGGGTAAGGAGTCTAAAAAATCTGAAATACCAGAGGTTCATACAGGTGGAATAAAAATATTAAAATTCAAAACAGAGAATGGACAAAAAGTGCCTGTATCAGGTGCAGTGTTTAAAATAGCAACATCAGAAGAAAATGCAAAAAATAATATTTTCGTTAAAGTAAAAGATAAAAACGGAAAAGATACTACTACAGATGTTACAGGAAAATCTGGTTCAGATGGAATAGTAGAATTTACTGGATTAGAATTTGGTGGAGATGCTAGTGCTAATAAAGCAAATAAGAAAGTAGGTATAAATGGTACAAATGTGTACGACTATAATTATGATGAAACAATTTCAACTAAGTATTGGATAGTAGAAACAACTGCTCCAGAGGGATATATAAGATATAATAAACCAATAGAAGTTACTATTACGAAGGATAGTTATAATGCAAAACTTGAAGATATGGTATCAGTTGAAAATACAGGAATAAATGGAAAATATTCAATAGAGCTAAAGAAAGTAAAAAATAGTGATAAAAAGCCAATTTCAAATATATCTTTTGATATATCATCAGAAACAATTGGAAAAGCCAATAGAACAGATGTAAAAACAGATTCAAATGGTATTATAAATGTTACAAATGGAGATGTAACTATAGTTGCAAATAATGTAACTGTAAATAAAAATAATGAATCTAATTTAAATACTAATGATGAATTTTATATTGAAGAAAAAAATGCAGAAACATATTTAAAATTAAGGAATCGTATTAAACTAACTGTTAAAAAAGAGGAAAAAAGTAACAAATATCAAGTATCTAAAATTTTTGTAGCAGAAGAAAATACAAAGAAAACTGTTACATTAGATGTGTCAAAAAATAAAACTGTAACGCTAAATGGCGTAGCATTGAAAGATAGTAATAAAACAGTAAGTATTACAGTAAGTATTGATGATAATAATAATATTTCTGTTACAATTCCTAACGAGGATTTAAACGGTGAATATAAAATTGAGTTAGTAAAGAAAAGTGAAGATACAGGAAAGATAATTGGAAATGTGCCATTTTTAATCAATAATGTGGAAAAAAATACAGATGCACAAACAGGTAAAATTACAGTTACAGATGGAAACGATGGCATTGTAGCAATAAATAGATCAAATGTTGATAATAAAGATGTATATACAATACAAGAGCAAAAAAATGAAAACACTAAAAAATACACAATATTAAGTGATCCAATTACACTTACAGTATCAAAAGGTACAAATACAGACGATAATGCATATATAGTTACAGAAATTGGTCTTTCATATACAAGTAGAAGTGGACAAAAAGAAGAAAAACTTGATATAGATAAATCTACAGGTATATTACAGCCAAAAACTATTTATGTAAAAACTGAAAGTGGAAAAGATACTAAATGTGAAATTAAAGTAGACACTAATGGTGAAATTATTGTAACAATTGGAAACCCAACAAAGGGTGGATCATATGTTTTACAATTACGCAAAAAAATTATAAAGAATGATAATACAGAAGAAGATGGTAATAATGTAACATTTGCTATAACGCCTAAAGATGGAACAACAGTTTCAAGAACAACAAAAAATGGCTTGACAGATGCATATTTTAAACAGATTACGAATGTTAATGAAACAGATGAATATACAATTACAGAAGACAGTGTAAATAGTGATACAACAATTAAATTAAAGAATAGTCTTAATTTAAAAGTTAGTAAAAAAGTAAGTCAAAATGATAAGGAATATGTAATTGATACAATAGAATTATCAGAAGAAAATACGAATAATACAACTGGTAAAGTGTCAATAGTTGAAGGTAAAGGAGGAAATGCAACATTATCTGGAGTTCAATTAGTTGATGGAAGAACGGTTGATATAGGAATAAATGTAAATGCAAATGATTTAATAGTAATAGATGTAAAAAACAGAGAAATGAATGGAAAATATACAATAAAGGTAAGAAAATTAGATTCTGTTACTAATGAACCAATAAATGGAGTGAACTTTAAAGGAACAAAAAGGGATAAGAGCGAGTTTGATGTAACAACTAAAACAGAAACAACAGCGGATGGAGAAAAAATTGAAGGTATTGCAACAATAGACGAAAATGTAGAAATTTCAGGCGAAAATAAAGATACATATGTTATAAATGAAGTTAATTTACCAGATGAATTAAAAGGTAAATATGTACAATTAACAGATTATAATTTGGTAGCTAAAGTTACAACCAAAATGAATGAGTCAAAAACAGGATATGTTGTGGACAGTGTTATTTTAAGTCCAGAAAAAGTTGGAGATTCTGCCACATCAGATATACAAAAACAAATAATATTAAAATCAAAATATGATGTAGTTGATAATATAATTACAATTACTATTTATAATGAACCAACACGCGATTTTAAATTTAATATTAAAAAAGTAAATATGGAAAATGAATCAATAAAAGATGCTAAGTTTACGATAAAAGAAAATGGTGTGGAGATACTTAATAATCAACCATTAGGTGATCTTGGAGAATATTTGGTTGAAAGGAAAAATCAATTAATAAATAAAACTTATACTTACGAAATATATGAAACAGAGCCAGCACCTGGATATAAAAATACTTTAGAAAAAGTATATCTTGCATTAATAGTAAAAATAAGTGAAAAGGGAACTGTTTCTACAGAATTATATTATAGACCAATACATTCAAAAGGCGGAACTGTTATAGATGTAATGTTAGCAAAAGCTTTAGCAGAAAAATATTATAATCAAAATAAAAATCAAGTTTTTAAAGATAATGGCAATAATTCATGGACTTTAATAATACCAAACGAAAGAGCAGAAACATCATATAAATTTAAGCTAAATAAACATGAACTTTCATCAGAGAAAGGTGTTGATGGGGCTAAGTTTAATATTAAAAGATTGTATGTTGAAGAAAATAATGATACAGGAATGCAATTATCAGATATAGTTAATAAGTTTTCATCGGGAACAGGTGTGGAAACATTACCAGAAATAACAACTTCATCAGATAATACAGATATAACAATAGATAATGTGGAAAAAATTAAATTAGGTGGTTCATACTACTATGAATTAGAAGAAGGCACAGTACCTAACAATTATTTTTCTTCATACAAAAAAGCTTTAGTAAGAGTACATGCAAAAAATGATGGAACTATAGCGTCTGAAATAATAGGTATAATAGCTAAAGATTCTGATCAATGGTCAGCATATAATAAAGAAAATCAACAAAATACCCTTTCAGTAACCCAAAATGGTAATGAAGTAAAAATAAATTGGGCTAATACACTTGTTTACACAGTCACTTTAAATAAAAAGCAATTTAAAGGTGATATTCCGAAAGATGAAGATTTTATAATGATGAAGAAGGAAATACAAAATGGACAAGTTTGCAAGCAATTAGTGGAGCTAACTTTACTGTAAAACAAATTGAACCAGAGGAAAAAGTAATTTATGACAAAAAAGATTTATCAAGTTTTGAGATATTTAGTAATGATCAAGCAAGTATTGGAACGAAATATCATTATGAAATAGTTGAAAATGCATCAATAGAAGGATATACAAATATTTTCAAAGGTTTAACAATACATTTATTTGTTACTATAAATTCAGATGGAACTATAAATAAGCCAGGGACTTATTATCAGGTAAGAGGATATACTTCTTTTGCTCAGAAAAAATACCTTGAGGATAAAATTGGTATAGATGTGGATACTAATAGAAATGTGGTTAATTTGTATATTGCAAACGAAGAAAATACATTGAAGTTAGCTGTAATGAAAACAGCTGAGGGGGATCAAGATGATAATATAATTGGTCTTGAAGGCGTTGAATTTAGCATTATGGCTCCAAATGGTACTCTTATAAAAGATAAAACTACTGGTAAAAATCCTGTTACAGATAAAAATGGTTATATATATATTGATGGAATTTCATTGAATAGTGGTATACAAAGATATGTATTAACAGAAGGAAATGTACCAGAAGGAGTTACTAAATTAAAGGACACACAAATAATTGTTGAAATAGATACTACTGGTATAACATCACCAGAGCAGATTACTAATGATAAGGTAAATATAGAAGTTTCGAAATCATCAAGTGAAGGTTTAACTAAAGATGAATTATTGGAAAAAGGACTTAGCATATATGTACAAAATTCTACAGTAGTACTTAGAGTCCCAAATAAAATTGAAACTCATGTATTTAGAATGTTCAAATATGACGAACTTGGTAATATTATCAATAATTCTAATTCGACAAGAGGAGCTATTTTCGTGGTAGAAAAAATTGACGAAAATGGTAATTCTACTATAATTCAAAGAGGAAGTTTGGATGAAGGATTATTAGTTGATTATGAATGTTCTGAACCAAATAAAACATATAAATATAAAATTACAGAGGAATCAGCAAAAGCAGGATATATAAATGCTTTACAAGGATATGAATTATATGTATATATTCAAACAGATGAAAATGGTAGAATAAAAAATACTGAAAGTGATGGATTGGGTGGATATACACATTATGAATTAGTAGAAAAAGAAAATGCTAAAAAATTATATACAAAAGAAGAAATTAATGCTAAGAAAATTTTAAAACTTGCAATAACACATAAAGATACGAAATCAATTATTGATTTAAATATTGTAAATCCATATGCATATAACTTAGTTATTAATAAACAAAGTAAAAATGGAGAGCTAAATATTGACAAAGCGACAATTGTTGCTGAACAAATTGATGGAGCAAGTTTAAATGAATTATATTATGCTGGTGTAAATGGAGAAAATGAAAAAGTAAAAGGTATATTAAGAGATATTGCATTAAGCAATAATGTAATTAAAACGGTTGAATTAAATAAAAAATCAGCTATAATGTCAGATAATATTGAAATTAAAAACAATCTTGGTATTGATCCTAAAAATGAAACTGCTCAAGTATGGAGAATTAAAGAAACAAATGCAGAATCACCATACATAAATGTTTTAGGTAACAATTATATTATTGTGCAAACTATTTATAGAGATGGAGAACTTAAGTTAGTGACACATGAAGCATTAATAAAAGGTTCTGTAAAGACATTGAATTATTATGTATGTAATGAAAATGGAGAAGATGTAACAGCAGAATATTTGAATTGTGTTACAACTGAAATAAAAGTACAACCTGAAAATTATACATTTGGAAAATATGCTCTAGTGGTTAGAGTAAAAGATCCATTAAAATTCTATGTAGATTTAAATAAAACAGAATATAACTCTAAAGCAGAAAGTGAAGATGATTTAAAAGAATTAAGTGGAGCAGAGCTTTCAATGTCAGCAGGTTCAAATAATGTAACAATAACATCAGGAGCATCAAAATCAGACCCTTTAGGTGTTGAAGTAGGGCTTAATGAAGTAACTGATTTTATCATAACTGAAACAAAAACAAAGCCAGGACATACAAATATATTAAAAGATAAAATACTACATGTAATGGTAAAAATGAACGAAAAACAAGAAGTTGAGGTAGCAGGAACTGTACTTGTTGATACATCAAGTGGTACACCAAAAGTTATACAGAATGCAGAAAGTGTATTAAAATATGTTAAATTTGTTAAAGGCACAACTGATAATGGATATCCAATTATTCATGTATATGTTGAAAATCCAATAGAATATAAATTTAATTTAAAGAAATTGGATACAGAAGGTAACTTATTATCAGGAACTGAATTTGAAGTTACAAGTAGTAATTCTGGAAAACATTACTTAAATGGTAATAATCAAATGACATTTACAGAAGAAGACCTAGAGCCAGGAATGATTGTTAAATACCAAATTACAGAAAAAAATACAGTAGAAAATAGTGCTTATGAAAATGTATTTAATAAAGCATTAACTATGATTTTAGAAGTAAATAAAGATGGAACATTAACAGAGCTAACGTCATTTGTAGAGGAAAATTCTTCAAATGGTGGTTCTACACGAGTACCATTAAAAAATCTAGATTTCTTAGAATATGGAATTTCAGATCCAGATTCTGAAGGAATACAAACAGTTTACTTTACATTTGAAAATCCTACTACTGTTGATGTAGAGCTACTTAAAAAACAAACTGGTGAAAATGGTGCACCAATATCAAATACAGAATTTACTATAATAAGTAGTTTTAGTGGAACTTACCGTAAATTTACAGACCAAAGTGGAAAAATAGGATTTTCTGAAAAGAAAATTCCAGCAGGAAAATATTCATATATTGTAACTGAAAATAATGTGGCAAATGCAAACTATGTAAATATTTTAAATGAAAAATATATGAAAATAGATGTTACAGTATCTGCAAATGGAAAAATGACTATTGACAACACAAGATACTATAATGATAATAATGATGAAAACTATGAAAATGATAAACAAATAACAGATGATGCAACATTGAAAAAATTGCAAAAGTATACATCTGTAATGGTAGATGACAAAAATGTTATAAATAAATTGTTAATTGAAGTAAAAAATCCAGTAACAATTGAACTTAATATAAATAAAACAACTACAGCTGGAACACCTTTGAAAGATGTAGAGTTTAATATTACAAGTGAACTACAAAGTTTACCACCACAATTTACAAATGATGATGGTAATATAACTGTAGATGGAAATGTGTGGATTGAACCTGGAGTATATAAATACGAAGTTACAGAAAAAACAACAGCAGGAAAACAATATGATAATTTATTAGAAGGAAACAAAATTGTATTCTTTGCAAAAATATCTCCTGATGGAACAATAACATTAGTTGCAGATAAAAATGGAACAATTTTTGATCAAAATACACAATACAAATATTTTGTTCAAAAACAGGATGGTTCAGAAGCTGACTACAATACAAGATACAGAGTACATAATCATATATCATTAAATGTAAACTCAAATAATTCAATTAAAGATAGTATAAATATGATTGTTGAAAATACAGTAGGATATACTGTGGATATTACTAAAAGAAATGTAGATTTTGAAGAGCTAAAAGGAACAAAATTCTCAGTAATAAGAGATGGTAATATTGTTTTATTGAATGATGGAGAAGTAACAAGTGATACTGAAATTACAGAAAGATATATGTCTGAAGGATACCATACATATGATATTACAGAGGATAGTACAATTGAAAATAGCGCATATGTAAATATTTTAGAAGGTAAATTTATTAGAGTGTATACAGAGCTAACAGATACCGGTGTACTAAAGATAAAAGATCAAGATGGAAATACTTCTAATGGATATTTTGAGATATATGAAGGTAATATCCATAATACAAAAGGAGCAAAATTATTAGATAGAAATGAGTATAAAGACTTATATAATAAAATAAATGTGCTATCACAAGATTATGATAAAGATGGAATATACAAATTATCAGTAACAGTAATAAATCCAGTAAGTATTTTTGTGGAAGTACAAAAACAACAAGTTGGAAAAAATGGGGAAGGAATACCAAATACTAAGTTCACAATTAGTAGAGACGAAAATAATAAACATGAAAATGTATTGACAAATGATAAAGGTACATTTGATTTTAAAGAAGAAGAAGTTAAACCAGGAGATTATACATACACTATTAAAGAGCTAGAACCTGCATCTTCAAAATATGTAAATATATTACAAGATAAATATGTTGAAGTATATATAAAAGTTAAAGCAGACGGATCAATAGTAATAAGATCTCCATATAAAATATTTAATTCAAATGGAACAGAAGTTGATTCAAACACTAAAATAGAATTATCTAAATATATTAGTGTAAGTGTAAATACAACAGAGCCAATACAAAGATTAATAGTTAAAATTTATAACCCTACAACAATAGACTTTAATTTATATAAAGAAAATATTGAAGGAACACCTATAAATGGAGCAAACTTTACAATTAAGAGAACATTGGTAAAAGAAAAAACAAAGGATGCTGATTTTTCAACAAAAGAAGTAACAGATAATACAAAAAATGATGGTTCAATAGAAATTAAAAATAAAGTAGTACTACCAGGAGTTTATAAATATGAAGTAACAGAAAATAATTCAGCAGGAAATCAATATATAAATATTCTTGAAAATTGTAAAATTATAGCTTATGTAGATGTAGCTGAAAATGGAGATACAACAGTAGTTGCAGATTCAGAGGGAACAAAATTTGGACCTAATGATAAATATAAATATTATATTGAAAAAATAGATGGTTCTGTTGCAGATGCAGTTTTACAAGAAAAAATACATAAATATATAACAATAGGTGAACAATCTGTTAAAAATTCAAATGATGAGGTTGATTTACGTGTAATTAACCCAGTAAAATATAATTTATCTATTGAAAAGAGCGATTCTAAAAAGCAAGCTCTAAATGGTTCAAAATTTACTGTAATAAGAGATGACCAAATGATTATTGATCATCAAGAGCTAAACCCATCTGTAGAGGTTTCAGAAGAGTATTTAACAGATGGAGAGCATACATACTATATTACAGAAAACGATGCGCCAGAAGGATATATAAATCTATTAAAGGGTAAATTTATAAAAGTATATACTGAGCTAACTGGTGATGGTGTAGTAAAAATAAAAGACCAAGATTTCAATGTAGTTAAAGAGTATTTCGAAATATATGAAGGTGATATACAAGATATTAGTAGTGCAAAATTATTAGAAAAATCAAAATACAAAGATTTATATAATTCAATATCTATTGGTTTGAAAAATAATAATGGACTATATACATTAAATATTGGTGTTCAAAATCCAGAAAGAAATTATAAATTAGTAATTAATAAAAAGATTTTTGGAGAAGAAAATATAAACTTATCTAATACTAAATTTACTGTAGTAAGTGAATTTAGTGGAAGACATTCAGGATTAGTAACCGACAAAAATGGTAATATTTCATTTACAGAATATAAAGTGCCAGAAGGTACATATAGATACTTAATAACAGAAACAAGAACTGCAGGAAAACAATTCGTAAACATATTAGAAGGTAATGTATATATTGAAGTTATTTTAAAGGTAAATGAAGATGGAACAATAACAATAGTAGATGAAGAAGGAAATGTGGTAAATGACCAATATTACTTATATAAACAAAGAAAGGATTCTAATTTATTAGATAAGTTGGATTTTGAAGATACTGTTGCAGATGCATATATTAATGTATCAACAGGAAAAGATGGCAAAGTACCAACACTAAATGTATTTATAAAAGATCCTGAATTCTACAATTTTGAATTAATAAAGAAGGATAAAGATACAAATGAAAGAATGAATGGTGTTAAATTTAAATTAACAGTATTTGATGAAAAAGGCAAAAAGGTTAATTTAAAGGATGCAGAAACACTTGAAAACCTAGTACATGATGCAATAGAAACTAAAAAGGTAAATAATGAAGATGGTGTAATTTTATTACCAAAAATATTAATAGAAAAAGCAGGAACTTATAAATTTGTATTACATGAAGAAAGTACAGATGGAATATTTGATCATTTATATAAGGCACATGAAAGCGATATAGTAGTTAATGTAAAAATTGTTGTAAAAAACAATGAATACATAATAGAAACACCATCTGTAACAAAAGGAAACAAATATGTAGATTTAGTAAATGCAAGTACATCTAAGTCACAAATAGCAAAAGTTGAAGTAACAAATGAAAGAATAAAAGGTTCATATAATTTAATAATTGATAAATTAGATAGTTATACAAACAAACCACTAAAAGGTGCAGAATTTGATGTATCAGTTGAAAAGGATGGAAAAGCATATGAATTGTATAAATCTACAGAAGATGTAAATTCAAAAGATGTAATTATACCAGGAAAAGTTACTGTAAATAGTGAGCTTATAATTCCTAATATAAGAATTGACAGACCAGAAACATACACAATTATATTAAAAGAAACTAAAGCTCCCGAAGGATATATGTTGTTAGATAATCCAATAAAAATTAAAGTAACAACAGCAAGAAGTGGACAATATGATGATGAAAAATATATAGTAGAATCTGTAGAGCTAACAGAAGGCGATAATTATGGACTAGTTACAGTAGATGGTGCAGATAATGAAATTGATGTAATTGCTAAAAACGAATACTTCGATTTAGCACTAAGAAAATCTATAACAACAGTTTCATATTCTGATAGTGAAGATTCAAAAATAACACAAGATGAAACAAAAGATAGAGTACCAGATGTTAAAACAGGCGATTTATTGGCAAATAAAACGACAACAGCTACATATAATCATGTTAAAAATTGTGTAAGAGCATATGTTTCTCAAGATGTTGTATTTACATTAAGAGTATACAATGAAGGTGAAATAGATGGCTATGCGCAAGAAATTACAGATTATTTACCAGAAGGATTAGAATTTGTTGAAGATGAATTCAATAATGAAAGAGGATGGAAATTAGATTCAGAAAATAAAAGAGTTGTAAAAACAACAAAATTATCAAAAGAGGAAAATGCTGAGAAGAATTTAATAAAAGCAAAAGATAAAGTAACTGGAGAATTAGATTATAAAGAAATTGAAATTAAATGTAGAATTTCAAAAGATGTTCCTGCAAAAACAGTATTAACAAACATAGCAGAAATAAGCAAGAGCATCGCAAATAATAGAACTAGTGAAACAATAGATAGAGATTCTGTAACAAATAATGTAAAAGTTCCAGAAACATCTAAGGAAATGTCTGATTACAATAAAGACAAATTAAGTGATAACAGAAATAATTATGTACCAGGACAAGAAGATGATGATGACTTTGAAAAAGTAATTGTTGAAGAATTTGATCTAGCACTAAGAAAATACATAACAGCCGTAAATGATGAAGAGCTATTAAAAGAGCATTCAAAAGAAGAAACAAAACAAGAGCAAGATGTTACATATGAAAGAGCACCAAGAGTAAATGTTGATTCATTGAAGGATGGCTCTAATACAACAGCAACATACACTCATACAAAAGAGCCTGTAGAAGTTTCTGTTGGAGATATAGTAACATATACATTACAAGTATACAATGAAGGAACAGTTTCTGGATATGCATCATTAATTAAAGATGATATACCAGAAGGATTAGAATTCGTACCATATGTAGATGGTGATGGAAGTATAAATGATACATATAAGTGGAAAATGGTAGATGAAAACAACCAAGAAGTAACAGATACATCAAAAGCAAAATATGTAATATCAGATTACTTATCAAAAGCAAATGAAAAAACAGATGAAGCAAACTTAATAAAAGCATTTGATCCAGATACAATGGATACATTAGATTCTAAATATGTAAAAATAGCATTTAAAGTAATATGCAAACAAGATTATCCAAAGATAATAGAAAACCAAGCTCAAATTGCAGATGATACAGATGAAAGTGGCAAACCAGTAACAGATAGAGATTCAACACCAAATG
>ERZ779969.218-NODE-218-length-18841-cov-4.51789_pt1 | contig 18841 bp, 13 predicted proteins | sample MGYA00511538_ERZ779969 | MGnify/ENA primary metagenome ERZ779969 (study PRJEB29588, sample SAMEA2151391) | human gut metagenome | biome: human gut; feature: human-associated habitat; material: faeces | place: Denmark | collected 2008/2010 ... | reverse complement strand
ACCCCCCCAGCCGTATCGGAATCGTCTGTGATGGATAACTCCATTCAGAGCTTTGCGCAAAATGGGGCGAAATACATTGTTTCCTACCTCGTTGGGCAGGGTATGGGGACTTTGCTTCAAAGTATCGTGCAAACACGTGGGCAGTTTCAACAGTTGGAAATTGCCTTTACAACCATGCTCAAAAGTGGTACGCAAGCAAAGGGCTTGATGGATAGGCTTATTGATACAGCCGCCAAAACTCCGTTTGACCTTTCGGGCATTGCGAGTAGTGCCAAACAGATGCTTGCTTACGGCTCAACCGTGGATAATGTGGTGGATGAGCTGGTAATGCTTGGTAACGTGGCTTCGGGCGTGGGTGCGCCACTACAGGATATTGCCTACCTCTATGGAACGCTACGGACACAAGGCAGGGCATTTACCGTGGATATTAGGCAGTTTGCCGGGCGTGGTATTCCCATCTATGAGGAACTGGCTAAAGTGCTTGGCGTAACCAAAGATGAAGTTTCCAACCTTGTAACGGAGGGTAAGGTTGGCTTTGCGGAAGTAGAAAAGGCTTTCCAAAACATGACGGGTAAAGCCGGGACTTACTACAACCTCATGCAAGAACAAAGCAAGTCCCTAACGGGTATGATTTCCAACATGGGTGATGCGTGGGAACAATCGTTAAACAAGTTGGGTGCGGATAACCAAGATGTTTTTGCCGGAGCTATTGAAAGTGCTACCTATATGGCAGAGCATTTGGATGATATTTTGCGTATTTTGAAAGCCGTTGCTATAGGCTATGGAAGCGTGAAAGCCGCTATTGTACTGAATACATTAGCCACAAAGGGATATACGGGCGTTGCTCTTTTGGATAACACGGCAAGGCAGGCTAAGATTTCCTTAATGAAGTTGGAAGCCGTTGCTACTGGGCAGATGGTAGCTCAGACAAAAGCGATGGTTGCAGCCCAAAACAGCCATGTCGCAGCATTGCAAGCGCAACTGACGGTAGAGGAACACGCCAACATGGTAAAGCAGTTACGCATTGCCACCATTCAACAAATGCTTACCATCCAACAAGCAGAATACCTTTCCAATTTGAATCTAACGGCTTCTTCTGCCAATTATGAGGCGGTGGCTCTGAGTGTTCTTACCGTTGAACAAAAGCAAGCTCTAAGCAAGTTAGACTTGTCGGCTAAAAGTGCCGTGTATCGTGCCGCTTTGGAAAATGAGGTTGCCGTTAAGACACAAAACAGTGCGGCTACCTTAAATGCCATGCGTACCGATGTCAAGGCAGCAGCCGTAAAGATGGAATCGGCACGGGCTGATGCACTGGCGGCAAAGGCGGCTGTAGAACGTGCCTATTTGGAAGTGTACAGGGCACAACAGACTGGGAACGCTGAAAAGATAGCCATTGCCACTAAGAAGATGGAGGCAGCGGAGGATAACGCAGCTATCGCACGAAAGACGGCTTTAGCCACCCAATCCGATTTTTACGCAAAGAAAAAACTACTTGAAGCTACAGCCACCAAGCAATCCACAGCCGCTTCCGTGGCAGATACTACGGCAAAGACAACACAAGGGGCTGTAACTTCCGTACTGACTGCAATCACGACAAAAGCAACGGTAGCGGTGAAAGCTCTTTGGGCTTCCATGATGAGCAATCCTATCGGCTGGGTAATGGGATTGATAGGTGCATTAGTCAGTGTAATTACTCTTTTTACGGGCAAACAAAAAGAAGCGACCACGGCAACGGGTGAATTTCAAGATATCACGAAAAAAGAGATTGACGATTTGAATTTACTTTTTGCCGTATTGCAAAATACGGAGGAAGGAACTCAAACACATAAAAATACGATTGAAAAAATCAATGCCGTATGTAAACAATATAATAAGGCATTGCTTGATGAAAACGCTACACTTGATTTACAGCGTCTTAAATATGAGGAATTGACTACAGCCATTCAGCAAACTACAGCCGAAAAAATCAAGGCTAAATATACCGAACAAGCTATGCAAGAACTGGTACAAAGCCAAACGGATGCACTTGATAAGCTGAAAGAGAATGCCGAAGATGCAACCTACAAAGAAATTCAAGAAGTTATGGAAACCACCCCGGAGGGTGTAACCGTTATGATGAATAAGGTTGTTGATGTGGCTTCAAGTTCTATTCGTGGAGCTTCGGAGGCTGTATGGGATGCGGTAGAATCTAAGGCGGTAGAATCCGCAAACCAATTGAAAGGGCTAACAGGTCAAGCCTATACCGATGCGTTCAACAACTCATTGGATAGCATTGTTTCTGCCGTACAAAAGTCCACCGGGGCTACAGGTAAAGAAATGGATGCTTTCAAGGAAAATATAAAAACTTATCTTGAAAGTGTCGCACAATCAGCAAAAAAGGCAGATGAAACCATAGGCAAGTTAGGTAGGCAACTTGAAAAATTCTATGGTAAAAAAGATACGACTTCTGTAACAGAGAGTACCGACTATGTGGCTATGTCGTTTAACGAGCTGGATAAGAAAATAGGTGAAACTCAGAAAAGTATTGATACCCTCAATGCCAAAAAGGTAAAGGTGGAAGCCGATAATACCCAACTGAAAGAGCTGAAAGACTTGTTGGATAAATTGAATGGTGCTGTAAACACCAAGAATACAAACCTTAACACGGAAAAGGCCTGCCATTATCGGTAGTTCTGACTATAAGAGTTATGATACGCAAATAAAGAAGTTGGAAGCCCGTTTACCCAAGCATACCACGGGGGATAAAGCGGATAGTGCCGCCAAGCAACTACGTGAAAGGCAACTTGAAGCTGACCGCAAATTGGAGGCTGACCGTATTGCAGTCTTGGAAGAGGGCTACGAAAAACGCAAGCGCACCCTTTCGCTCCAACACAAGGAGGCATTGGATAATATAGACAAAGAGGAAAAGGCTTTGGCTAAAGCTCGTAAGGATGCCGGAAAAGGTGGCTTATCTAAGTCTGAAAAGGACGGCTTCGATGAAAGGCGAACACTTGAAAACAAGAAATATGACAAAGCCCAAAACAAACTCTTTGACGGTGAAATAGAGTACAAGAAACAGCAATATGCCTTGTATTTCCGTTGGGTGCGTAACATGGGCGAAGATGTAGCCAATACCCAATTTGCCACGCTTTTAAAAGGCGGTAAATCATACAAGGAGTATGTGGAAAATGAAATCAAGGCTCTAAAGGATAAACAACAAGCCGGAACACTCACAGAGGGAGAAAGTAACCAACTTATTTCCCTTAATATGCAATACAATGAAATCACGGGGGCAAAGTCCGCTATGGATTCTTTCAAGGAATCTGTATCTAAGACCATTCAGCAAGCCCAAACACTTGCCGAGAAGTTGGAAGCCATAGCCGATGCAAAAGAGAAGCTGGCTAATGGAAGTTCCGGGCTTGTGGGTGCTGACGAAAAAGCGGAAGCCACTTTGTTTGTTTCAGAAGAAGATGAAAAGTTACAGGAAGAAGTACAGCAAAAGATACTTTCCTCTTACAGAACCTTTGAGGAACAAAGAAATGACATCCAAAAGGAATACGCCTTGCTGCGTGCTGCCGCTCAAAAGACGGGCGACCAAGAACGGATTAACCAAGTAAACAAGTCGGAGGCAGAAGCGTTAAGCACCCTTACCGCCAATATGTTAAAGCAATCGGATAGTTGGAAGAAGTTATTTGGCGATTTGGATAGCCTTTCTGTAGCTGAAATAGATAAGTTGGTGGCTGATATTGAAACAAAGCTAAAAGATGCGGATTTGAAACTGAATCCCGTAGATTACCGTGCTTTGATTGATAGTTTGAATCAAGCAAAGGAAACGCTTATTTCAAAGAATCCCTTTAAGGCTTTAGGCACGTTCTATGATGATTACATTGAAGCCAAAAAGAAGCTGGCAGAAGCCAAAGCGAATGTTGCTGCCGGAAAGGGTACGGATGAGGATGTGAAAAAGGCAGAGGCTGACATGAAGAAAGCCGCCAAAGGCGTAACCAAGTCCATTGAAACGATTACCGATACGGCTACCACGTGCGGCAATGCCATTGCATCCATGTTTTCTGATTTGGGACAGGATGATTTGGCAAACGGCTTAGGCACTGCAATGGAGTTGTTCGGGCAGTTGGGCAATGCCGCCGCCTCTGTAGGTAAAATGATGAGCGGTGACATATTGGGAGGCGTTACGGGTATGGTAAGTGCCGTTACTTCTGTAGTGGGCATATTTGCCAAATTGCATGATTCCAAGTATGAGAAGAAAATTCAAAATCTGCAAAAGGAAATAGATGCGCTGGAACAATCCTACAGCCGTTTGGAACGAGCCTACAATAATACTTATTGGGTGTTCAATGATAGCCAACGTGAAGCCTACGAAAAGAATATCCAACTGATTAACGACCAAATACGGGCTTTGGAACAAGAAGCCAACGTGGCAAAGAAGAATTGGGATTTTGCCCGTTACGCTCAACTCAACAAGGAGATTAAGGAACTCAACAAACAGTTGAAGAATGCGGAAGAAAACGGAGATATGTTTTCTATCTATGAGGCTCAGAAAAAGAACCTCAAACAGCAACAAGAGGATTTAAGAAAGCAAATTCAAGCTGAAAAGGATAAGAAGAAAACCGATAACGGAAAAATCCAACAGTGGAACGAGCAAATAGAATCCATTACCCAACAGATAGAGGATTTGGATAGGTCAATGATGGAAACGCTTGCCGGAACGGATGTAAAAACCGCCATTGATGAATTTGCCGATGCGTTGGTAGATGCTTATTGCAAAGGTGAGGATGCAGCGGAAGCATTGGGCGAAAAGACAAAAGAAGTCCTTAAAAAAGCGGTTGTGGAAGCGTTGAAACGTGAGTTTTTGGCAAAGGGAATCAATGATGCCGTTCTCTATTTGGGAGAATCCATGAAAGACGGGAAACTGACCGATGTAGAGAAGCGAGAATTTGAAAGGATGGTGAACGCTGCCGGGGATTTGTTCAATTCCGCATTGGAGGGTATTGGTGATTGGATTAAGGATGTGGAGGAAGAAACCGTACAGCAAGACCCCCTTACGGGTGCGGTTACTTCCATGAATGAGGAAACGGGCGGTGTGATAGCCGGGCGGTTGAATGTCTTTGTCATAAACCAAAGCGACCAAACCTCTATTATGAGGCAGGCACTTGTTTACCAAGCCGAAATAGCCGCCAACACGAAGTTGAGTGCATCAGAGCTGACGGAGATTAAAACTACTTTGAAGCGCATTGAAAATAAAGATAGTTCACTTTTATCACAAGGAATAGCATAGTTATGGAACTGGTACAACAACTTAAAGAGGATGGCAAGGCAAAGGGGCTTTGCCGGATGTGGCAAATGAAGCTAAGAACGGGGCTTGACTATGAGCAACTGATACAGCTTTACATTAAGGGCATAGATTTCTGTATATCGGAGAATTACCCCACGCTTGACTTTATACGGGAACACTTCAAAGGCAAATGCGAGGTTTACGGGGTGTTTGTGGATGATGAGGTTACGGATAAGGTGAATTTACCCGATGTGGTGCTGAATGGTGACTGCAAAGCTATGTTGGAGTATGACGGCTATTCTGTTTCACGGGTATATGCACGGCATGATTCCCATAGTGCCGTAAACGTGTCGGACAATGCGATTGTTACCATAGACGCTTTCGATAACTCGTATCTGTATGTGGCGGTAGCCGGAACGGATGCAAAGGTGCTTGTGAATCTGTATGGCAATGCCAAAGCGGATATAGAGGGAGTGGGGATAGAAGTTAGACAAATGAATAAAAATACTTACTGATATGGATAAGAACATGATTTTACACCTGCCTTTCGATGACCCGGACGGTAGTATAGCTTACGACTTTTCACAGTACCGCAACGATGCCACCTTATCGGATGGTGCGGATTTTTCTAAGAAATCTAAAGTGGGTAAATCACTTGCTTTGAATGGTACGGGCGAATGCGAAACAGCTCGTTCCATACCCTTTAGCGGTAATTTTACACTTTGTTTTTGGGTGCTGCCTGTTTCTCAAAAGTTAGGCTGGGTGCTGAATATGCCCGGTATAGACAATTATAAAGAGCAATGGCTTGATGTAATGCCCGATGGCTGGATTTTCTTTGCTTTCGTTAAGTCCGGCAATATGTTTACCGTCTATGAGAACACGACCCGGATATTCAGTGAAATATTACCAAAGACACCAACGGGGCTTTCCATCAACGACCAATCACTTTTTGGGACGAAAGCCTTGCTGGACGAAGTGAAACTGTTTGACGTGGCGAAAGAACCCCGTGAAATATTCGAGTTGCAGAAAGATACGGATGTGGAATATTTCATAGACGGAAAGAACTTCAAGGAGTTTGGGGTATTCGTTTCCAAAAGTGCCGGATTGGTTGGACGGTTGGAGCGCAAAGAAGCCTTGCAAGTGAACTGGGACAATTACCACGGTATTGTAAGGGATAAGAAGCGACCACGCTACAAGGAACGAAACATTACACTGGATTGCTTTATTGAGGCTTCGGGACGTGCCGCCTATGTGGAATGGGTAAACCTTTTCTTTTCCCAATTCGATGCGGAGGGGAACCACCGTTTGCGTGTGGACTATGACGGAAAGGCAAAGCCTTTGGTATATGAAGTGGAATTGCTGGATGAGGCAGACCCGGAAAAGAGCTGGGGACAATATAGCAACGATTTGATGGTGGGTACATTCCGTTTAAAGCTGGTGGAAGATGAACCTGTGAAAAAGGTGCTTAGATATATAGGTGGAACTGCAAACGGCAAGGCTACGATTACCGTCACTTCGTCCAAGCTGCTTAATATCTATTGGGGTGACGGCACGCACACTTACGATGTGTCCGGCAGCGAACAAACGATAGAACACACTTACGTTACACCCGGTGAATACGAGATAATCGTTTCGGGCGTGATTGAAGACATTGAAAAATTTGAAACCAATGCTATTGTGATATGGGAACTCTTGAAATAATCAGGCGCAACGGTGAAAAGGTACGCTTGTTTTCCAAAGAGCCGTTTTGTACGCTGAAATCAGCCGCTCAAAACAGTTCCTTAATGGGGGATGATAACGTACAGCTTTCCATTGTTTCCTCTGAGTTGCTTAATTTAGGCAAGGGAGATAAAATCATAGTGGAGGGTGAAGAATACACCATCCGTACTAAGGTGAACCGTGAAATGCTTTCGGACAACCATTATGTGCATGATGCCACTTTCTACGGAGTGATGTACGAGCTGATGAAAAGCCTGTACCGAAACACCGATGCAAACGGGAAATCCAGCAAAAGCACGTTTGACCTCACTTATAATATCCGGGACTTTGTAAAGGTGCTTATCTACAACGTGAGCCGTGACTATCCGGGCTTATGGGCTTTCGATGAAGCTAATTGCCCGGACACAGAACCACGTACCATTTCCTTTGCCCGTAACAATTGCCTACAGGTTTTGCAAATGCTTTGCAGTGACCGTGAATTTGATTTGGAGTTTCTCATTACCCAAAAGGACGGGGTGCGTACCATCCACATAGGAAAGTTCGGTGCAAAAGTTGTGCCCCCGGGTGGCAACGCTTTCTTTGAGTGGGGCAAAGGCAACGGCTTGTACAAGCTCAAAGAGCAAAAGGTAGATGATAAGACCATTATCACAAGACTTTGGGTGGAGGGTGGCACGACCAACATTCGGAGTGATTACAGGGACTATTCAGAACGCCTACAGCTTCCGTTTCCAGTGCGTTTGAACAAAAAGGAACACAAACTATGGGACGGTACAATAGTACCGCCTCAGAGCGAATATATAGGCATATCCGATGATAACAAGCGTTATTTGGAGGATGGCGATTTGAGGGATGCACTGGGTAGTGATGAGGATGCTGTGACGTATGATAATATTTTCCCGAAACGGACGGGTACGGTTACTGCTTTGGTGGCTGATGATATAAACAGCTTCATTGATGATACAATGGACTTTGACCTGAACGAGAAAGACGATAAAGGTACAAAGTATCTGATTAACGAGGTATCGGCAAAGATTAATTTCATTTCGGGTAAATTAGCCGGACAACAATTTGAATTGGCGAAAAAGGGAGGATACGACCATGCAACAAAAAGGTTTACGCTCATTCCATTTACGGACAACAGGGGGCTAACTATTCCTACCACTGAAAGCGAGGCTTACCGAATAACGGAGGGTGACACGTATAAGATTACGGATATTCACCTGCCTAAATCTTATGAAGATGATGCAGAGGAAGATTTATGGTATGCCGGATATAACGAGTTCAAGCCACGCACACAGGCACGGGCGCAATATCAGCTTACCTTTGAACGTTCCTATTTTTTGAACGCTTTGCCAAGCGATAGCGAAACAACCGTCTTTCATGTGGGTAACTATGTACCCGTGAAAGATGAGCGTTTCGGTATTGAAAAGAATATCCGCATCCAAAAGGTGACAAAGAACCTGCTTGTGGAGCATGACTATACACTGACCCTTTCGGACATTACAGCCATTTCCCCAATCACTCAAACGGTTGTGGATGTTGGACGGCACGAAACAATCATAGAAAACAATCGGCTTCGGGACTTGACTAAGGCACGGAGGGGATGGCGTACAACAGAGGAACTGCGTACAATGGTGTATGATACGGACGGTTATTTTGACCCCGAAAACATCAAGCCCAATTCCATTGACACCAATATGCTTACGGTGGGGTCTAAGAGCCAACAATTTGTTTTGATAGATGTGATACTGCAAGCCAACGTAAACGGAATATCCAATCGTTTTGATGCTTCTGCCGGGGTATTGGCTCACTTGACTATTGATGATGAGATAATCAAGCATTGGAACATGGCGGCTGGCTCATTCACTCTATCAAGCCCAAAGGGGTACTATGTGTTTGCCAAGTGTTCCAAGAAAAGCACGGATGGCATTTGGTATGTGACACAGGAACAACTAAAGGTTGAACCAACCGAAGACCCGAATAACTATTATTTCCAAGTGGGTATATTGGGGTCAGTGCATTCGGATGATGATTTCAGGGACTTTACCACCACCTACGGATTTACCCGTATTAATGGGAACACTATCACTACGGGTAAGATTATAACAAGCGATAAGGAGTGCTATTTGGATTTGGACGGCAACAAGTTCCGTATCGGTGATTCTTCAAGTTCTATTGATTGGAACGTAACGGCAAAACGCCAATTAACGTTGCACAACGTCCGTTTGCTTTCTGATAGTGGGGACACCTCACATATCGGGGTGTTCCGTGGCACATATAACCCGAAGTACGTGTACTATGCCGGGGATGAGGTGGCTTACACGGTGAATGGTGAAACGTGTACCTACCGATACACTAACCCCACACCAAGCATGGGCAACCTGCCTACCAATTCCGTATATTGGTCGGTTGTGGCGAAAGGTTCTACCGGGGATAAGGGAGAAAGCGGTTTATCCGTATTCTATACCTATAATGACAGTGAAACCAAGCCTGCCACCCCTACGGGGGATGGCTCTACGGGAGGTTGGCACAGAACTTCGTCCGAAAACGTGGTTTGGATGAGTATAAAGAACGCCAAGACTGATACGGAGGGTGCGTGGGGTATTCCTTTTCGTGTGCGTGGTGCTGATGGTACCTCAATCAATATCAAAGGTTCTAAGGACAATGTTTCACAACTGCCTACCGTTGGAAATTCAGAGGGCGATGCTTATCTAATCGGGGGCAACCTCTATATTTGGGATGGCACGAACTGGAAAGATGTTGGAGCTATTAAGGGGGAAGATGGAAAGAGTAGCTATCTTCATAAGAAGTATTCCGATGATGGCGGCAAAACGTTCACAGCCGGAAACGGTGAAACACCCGGAAGATGGTTGGGTTTGTATGTGGATATGATACCCACCGATAGCGACAAACCAAGTGCCTACAAGTGGAGCGACACGAAAGGACAAGACGGAACGCCCGGTTTACCCGGTGAAGATGGGCGTACTCCATACTTCCATATCAAGTATTCGGACAACGGGGGAATGTCGTTCACTGCAAACAATGGTGAAGAGCCGGGCGACTACATAGGGCAATACACCGACTACGTGCAGAAAGACAGTGATAATCCGATGGATTACACTTGGGCTTTGATTAAAGGCGAATCGGGTACAGGTGGAACGGATGCCGGAGCTGGTGAATATTACGAGTATCGTTACGCTAAAAATGGCTCGACTTTAGTACCGCCCGATTTGGATGTTAATTCTTCCAACCCTACCGGGTGGAGTACGGAAATGCCGAAAGTAGGAGCGTTGGAATATATTTGGTGTACAATGGCTAAGAAGTCCGGGCTTGCAGACCGTACCAAATTTCATTTGCCCATTGAAGCTAACGACACTTCAAGCATTGCCGATATTTCGGGTAACGGTTATAATGGTGTGCTGGGCGGTGGGACGGTAGTAAAAGACGGAACGAGATATGCCCTCAATCTGAGTGGTGGAATGGAGAGCCGTATTCCTTATGATTTACCCTTTGGGGAAAGTTTTACACTCTGTTTTTGGATGAAGTCAGACCAAAATCAAGTCAAGTGGATGTTGAACGGATATAACGGTAGGCACTATGTGGAAAAGAGTATTGCAATCACGCCTAATACGTGGTTTCACCTTGCATTCCGTTTTAATGACCGTACCGTTACGGTATTCAAAAACGGAGAGCAATTACATAGTGGTAGCGTTAATATCATGGCTGTAGGCTTTGCTATTTACGATGATGATGTATTCGGTTCTGCCGTGTATTTCGATGATATACGTTTGTTGATGGGGGCTTTACCTGTGAATGACATTGCTTCCGTAATGAATGGCAAAGCAGACCTGATGATACAGAAATGGAGTACCCCTATTCGTGTAAATCCTTATGATGGTGAAGATGGAAAGCCTGGTGTTAGTGTGACATTGGCAGATGTGGAATATGCACAAAGCACGTCAAATTCAGTTGCGCCTACTACGGGGTGGCAGACAACCGCCCCGACATGGATAAATGGGAGGTATATATGGAGTAGAACGAAAGTATCTTATTCAGACAACACGACTACCTACACTAAGGCGGTTTGTATTACAGGCGGCAAAGGCTCTACGGGTGATAGCGGTGTTGGCGTAAGTTCTATTATTGAACAATACTACCTATCCAGTTCGGCAACCTCATTACTTAATGGCTCATGGAGTACAACACGCCCAACTTGGAAAGACAAATGGTATATATGGACACGCTCGGTTATCACTTATACGAATGGAACGAGCGACACTACGGCTGCAATATGTGTAACGGGGTCGAAAGGTGATAAAGGTGAAGATGGAAAGCCGGGTGATAAGGGGGAGAAAGGCGATAGCCCCGTACTTGTTTATAGGGGTATTTATGATTCATCCAAGACTTATTACGGAAATAGCAAACGGTTGGATGCTGTAAAATACAACAATCAATACTATATAGTCCGTATTGATGCAGGAACATTCTCAAATGTCACTCCCACGACAACAAGCAAATGGAATACGTTTGGAGCGCAATTTGAAACTATTGCCACAAACTTGTTATTGGCTGAGGGGGCAAACATTGGAGATTGGTTTATTAAGGGCGGTAAGATTGTTTCCACTATGGGTAATGGTAACAGGGTAGAGCTGGATGCTTCAATGGCTCGTATTTATATTGAATCTTCAAGTGGTGGTGGTGATTATGCGCTCGTTGATTTTGGCGCAAAAATGACAATAGATGCCAACCGTGGAATTTTTGAAACAAGGGCTAAAAATGCTCCTAACTATTCTAATGCGGTTTCCTATATGTCACCAACGGGAATATTCTCAAATATGGCAGGTACGGACGGTATGCCAGCAAGTAGCGGATATACGCACCGTGGGGCTATTGTTGGGCTTGGTTTTGCAAATGTTCCGGCAAGAACATGGGCTATAAATGCGGTAGATACAATCGTGGCAGGTGTTTATGGTCGGGCTTCTAATTCGGGGACTGCACCAGCCTTTGGCGGTTTCTTCTATGATTTATTTGCCGGAGGCTTGATTTTTGGTCGAAAGTGTATTACAGGAACGTCGAATAACACATGGTATTTGAATAGAGAAGATACCGTGGTAATAGGGTACACGTCTGCCGCATCAGTAGTGTATCTTCCGGCTTCTCCTAAAGAAGGGCAGGTTATATTTGTAAAGCAGTGGTGGAGAGGCTATATGAGATTCAGACCAAGAAGCGGCTACCTAATCTATGATGATACTTCGACAAATGAGTACTACGATTTTGGAGAGGGTCAAGGTGGTATGTTTGTATATACCGTAGGATATGTAGATGGAGTTAAAAAACAAGCATGGTTAGTAAGTAGATGGAAATACTAAAAATATGGAAGAAAGAGTATTATACGGATATATGGATGGCGACTATCTACAATGTATAGAAATAGCCCCTATTCCTCAAAAAATCAGAAATGAGAAAACGGGGGAAATAACAACACGCATGGTATCGGTTATTGAACAGGTGGCTGAACTGCCAACCATATATAAGCCAGTGGATGCAATAGATGAAAGTAAACAAAACACAGATAAGGAGGGCTATGTTGTGCGCATTGTGCCATACGATGCCGGGGACAGGATTTCATTCAGATACATAGAAGTCCCCGACTTTCAAAAGGTGGCACATGAGATTGAACGCTCAAAGGAGGTGTTGGCAAGTAGCGATTATAAGATAATCAAATGCTACGAAGCCGCCCTAATGGGGTATGCAATGCCGTATGAGATAAAGGCATTGCATAATGAAAGGCAGTTGCTAAGAGATAAAATCAATGAACTTGAAGCACGTTATACCTCATTATCTGATGATATACTTTAATTATAATCATAAATGTGTTCAACAAACACATTTATGATTATATTTGCAGTTAAATAAACTTGATTTACTCAGTGAATTATGGAAACAACGATGTACAGCCTACGGATTCTTTCCAAAGGTAAGGTTACAGACCTTTCCAATGGTTTTGCTTTGGGTGGTGTTCCGTTTACCGTCTTTGTACGACCTAAAGAGGTTACGATGGAAACAAGTACGCTGCTTAAATGCAAGCTCATTTGTGATAAGGAATTTAGTATGTTCCCCGTACCTATCGGGGATTGGACGCCCGGAGCGATAGCCGTAATATCCCCAAACGGTATCGACCTTTCGGTATATGATGTGTATTGGGGTGCTGGTGAAACTATTAAATAACTTATAGCTATGGGATTATTATTGGGAAGCGGAAACACGAAACCGCAATATCCTTACGACCAATGGTATGGGGTGCAAGGTGATTTCAACTCACAGGACTACAAACTAAAGCGTGTGGGTAATTTGGATTTGCACCGTACATTACCCATTCAAGCGAAGCTGAAACGCTTTGTGGAAAACCCTGACGGCTCGGTTAAGTATTACCTTAACCAAAATGACAGCCGTAAAAAGGATTCGGGTGCAACGGCTTTGATTGACAGCACGGACGGTAATGTAATGCTTGAAAAGCCGGAATATTACTTCAAGTTGGAAATAGAGGGAACGAAATGGATTCGTGCCTATTCCGAATATCCGTTGCCCGGCTTTATCAAGATGGAACGAAAGACGGTAAGCCCGTGGTATGCAACGGTGGATATTACCAACTCTGTAGCCGTTTCGGGATGTTGGCTCACTTGGAATGGCGATGAAATTGCAAGGGATTCAGACGGATTTGTTATACTCAAAGCGAATGCCGCACAATTCAGAGGCGGTTCGGGTGCTGGTGATGCCGCTAAGGATGGTACTTACAACTCCATGTTGGGTATGCCTCGTACTTCCATTTCAAAGGCTGGTGTTCGTCCTCTTTGCAAGAACGGAACACACCACGGGGCGTACAGGGTGTACAATGAAATTGCTTGGTTGCAACGTGTGGAATATGCCTCATTGCACTGCCAAGATGCTTACACCGAAACGCTGACTGCTGACGGATTCCATCAAGGAGGCTTAGGGAGTGGTCCGGTTGTTAATGGTACGGAGTGGAATACATGGGGAGGTTACAAACCCTTTGTGCCTTGCGGTGTTACTGCAACGCTGGGAAACAACACGGGTAAGGTGTCCTACACCATCAAGGGATGGACTGGTGGCGATAAGGTGGTACAAGTAACCTCTTACCGTGGCTTGGAAACTCCTTATGAATACTTGTGGATGCTTGCTGATGATGTACTAATTTGGCATAAAGCGGATGTATCTATTGCCTATGTATGCGAAGACCCGACAAAATTCACCTCTCATTCAGATAGTGCTACTACCGTACCTATCGGATATGAAGCCATTACGGAGCTTCCACGAACTGAGGGCTATGTGCTTTCTATGGCTCATTCCACTAAAGGTTATTCCTTTGCCGAAAAAGTAGGAGGTTCAAGTAATAAAGGGTATTGCGATTACTATTGGACTCCCACAGGTGGTAGTACGTGGTCTGCTGTATTCTCTGATTGCGAATCATCGTTCCTCGGCTGCGAATGCGTACATTGGGTTCCGCTTGTGCCGTTTTTGACGGACTGCAAAACTCGGTGAACGGAGCAACGAAAATGGCGTTGGATTGAAAAAAATAAAAACATAACAGGGTTGTGGCGGCTGGTGCCCTTTTGTCTGCTAATGCGAATAATGGTGCGAATGCGGGTTTCGGTTATCTGAATGCGAATAATCGTTCCTCGAATGCGAATGCGAACATTGGGTTCCGCTTTTACCGTGGTTTCAACTTATAACTGTTGCTGCCACGCCCTTACCTCACAGGGACTATCGGCACGTCTGATAGTTGGTAAAATAATATGGATTAGGACGGTGCAAGTAAGTAATTGAAAGCTCTGTTTTAGAACAACGGCACAAATGGGTGTAGTAAAGACTGAATACGGGTTATGTTATACGGCTGATACCTGCTTTAATCAATACTCGGATTTTGAGGATTGCGGTTTATATGTCGGTGATACAGGAAAGATATTCATTTCCCAAGCTAAGAAAATTAAGAATGTTTATCACCTGATATATGAATGCTCCAACCTCATACGGGCGCAATATAAGGCACAGCAAGGCAAAGGAGAGCGTACCGAAATATCCAAGTTCAATGAGAACATTTTGGAGAATTTGGATAGCTTGTACTGGGACTTGCGCAATGAAACTTATACCCCCGGTGAATATCGGATTAAGGTTATATATGAGCCGAAAGAAAGGGTGATTATGATTGCCCCGTTCTTCCCGGACAGGATAGTACACCATTGCATTATCAATGTGTTGGGGCGTTACTGGACTAACTTCTTCATTGCGAATACATACGCTTGTATCAAAGGGCGTGGTATTCATAAATGTATGGAGGATGTGCATACGGCTTTAATCATAGACAGAAAAGGTACAAGGTTCTGTTTGAAGATTGACATCAAGAAGTTCTATGATAACATAGACCACGCAGCATTGAAAAGGATAATCCGCTACACTATAGCGGATGAACAACTGTTAAGGCTGTTGGATAAGATAATAGATAGTAACGGTAAAGACAAGGGGCTGCCAATAGGCAATTTCACAAGTCAATATTTGGCTAATCTCTATTTAGCATATTTCGACCATTGGGTTAAAGAAGAACTGGCTAAGATAGTGATGAAGCGTTTTGGGGTGAAAATCTACTACTATCGCTATATGGATGATATGGTGATACTATGCGCTGACAAAGAGGCACTGCATTTCGTACTCGACATGATGGGGCTTTACTTGGGTGGCGAATTGAAAGTAGAGATTAAAAGCAACTGGCAGATATTCCCGGTTGATGCTCGTAGCATTGATTATGTGGGATTCAAACAAAACCATTACGGCATATTGCTAAGAAGCGGTATTCTGAAAAGGTTTTATAAGAAATTCCACCGCACCATCAATAAATACGAAATCAAAGATGAAACGGATATTAAACACTTCTTCCCATCTGAATATGGCTGGATAATCAGATGCTCGGAGGAACACAGTAAATTCATTTTTAATAATTGTTTGAACGATGGAAGCAAATGTTTTGACTACAGGGCTGCTGGCTAAGACTAAGCCGGAGGTGATAGATTCTCTTAATAACGGGCAGGGAACGTTCCTTTATAACCATAACATCAAAGAGGTTAAGGTTATTGCAGACAAAGAGGGTGGCATTGAGATTACGACTGATGCGGAACGTGCCACAGGCACGATGTTCCAATATGACAGCGTGAGGGTGGAATATCCAAAAACGGCTGATAATATTTTCAGCACGTTGCTTACTGCAAGATACCCGGCTAAGACAGAAAGTAAGCTGGTAAACGAATATCAGTCTGCCATGCTGGGATTGCTTGCCGAAAGTGCGAAATCCCCCTATGAGAACTTTTTGAAAGACCGTTTGGCTATCCGTGAAATGGTGGATGCCGATTGTGAAACCTATAATATACCGATGGACTTATGAACGAGGTAATGGACTTTGAGGAAACCGAATCCTTGAATGAAGATATTTTCGATTGTGAATACACCTCAGTAGATGCCGTGATTAATGAGGTCACGGTGTTTACGGGATGTAAGGAAAGACAGACAGAGAACGGAACGAGAACACTAATCGCCTATGGCGAGGGTATCGGTGCATCCGCTTTCTATACTGATAGTAAGAAGTTGAAAGATGTTGTTTTAGACCCGAAGCGCAAATATCCATTTCGTGCCGTAATCAAAGTGGTACGCTATGGAACGATGTACGGGTTTAAGTTCTTTCCACCGAATACTCCAATCACGTAGGAGGATAGGGATAACTTTGAGTATTACAAGCGAAACAAGTATAAGAAAAACCGATGATGGAAGAAAGTTTGAAAGTAGCACAAGGCATAAGCGATTTTGGCTTTATGGTGATAGTGTGCGCTGTGTTTCTCTGTTTGGCGGCTGCACTTATGGTAGCTTGTTTCAAGTGGTTCAAGTCTATCATTAACGACATGATTAAAAGCAATCAGTCTATGGTAGCCGAACTTCTGACGGAAACCAAAACCCAAAATGATATGCTCACTGACATTGCAGAGGGGTTAAGACCCGAAACGCAGTTGCGGATAAAAAACATATCAAGCATTTACTTTGACCTTGCCGTTGAGAGGGTTTGCCGTATAATAAAGAAAGTGCGTGAAGAAAACCACATCGCAGACCGTGAAGCCACGAAAGCGAAAGTACACACCTTGATTATGAATATGCACGAGGACAGAAACAGCCGATTTGATGCACATTCGTATCGAGGGAAACGATTGTCAAGCTACACTTCGCCCGAATGGATTGAATGGGTAGAGCAATGTGTGTTGTTAGAGGTTTATGCGGAAACGGTGAACAATGGCAGAGCTTATACCAATGTACAAATGGTATATGACAGAATTAAAATAGATTTTTACCATAAATTGAATCAAGAATGAAGATACTTATAGACAATGGGCATGGAGAAAATACACCGGGTAAACGCAGCCCGGATGGAACTTTCAGGGAGTATGCCTATACAAGAGAAATTGCGGATGAAGTCGTGCGTGAACTGGCTAAACGTGGCTATGTAGCGGAACGCATTGTTAAGGAGAACTTGGACGTGCCTTTGGCTGAACGTGCAAGGCGTGTGAACGAGATTTGCGCCCGATATGGAGCTAATAACGTGTTGCTTGTTTCCATCCACTGCAATGCTGCCGGGAATGGCGAATGGATGAATGCCCGTGGATGGTCTGCCTATACCACTAAGGGCAAAACGAAAGCTGACGAATTGGCAAACCGAATGTATGATGCTGCCGCTTGCTTTATTACCGGGCAAAAGATTAGGCGTGACTATTCGGATGGCGACCCGGATTGGGAGGAAAATTTTTACATCCTTTCCAAGACGAAATGCCCGGCTGTATTGACGGAAAATTTCTTCATGGATAACAAGGAAGATATTGCTTACCTTACATCTATGGAGGGGAAACAAAACATTGTGAACACCCACGTAGAGGGTATAATCCAATACATCAAGGAATATGAGAAATAAAGCGTTTTTGATATTAATCGCCCTCTGTGGGCTTTTGATGGCGGCTACCTTTGGGCTATGGGCTTATTGTTCCAAGTTGAAATCAGAAAAGGAAAGATTGGATGGCAACCAAACCGCCTTGTTGGAGAAAATTGAATTTTACCAAACAGAATCCGGAAAATCCGCTGCTTCTGTACAGGCATTGACTTTATCCAAGTCTGAGGTGGAAAAGCATTGTGCCGACTTGACGAATACCGTTAAGGAACTTGACTTGAAAGTAAAGAGGTTACAAGTAAAGAGGTTACAAGCGGCTTCCACGAATGCAACAAAAACGGAGGTGGAGGTACAAACCATAGTTAAGGATAGCATTATATACCGTGATACATCCTATCTTAAAGTCCAAGCGATACGATGGAAAGACCCGTGGATAAATGTTGATGGCTTAATCATGCCCGATAAGAAACTGGATTTACGCATACAATCTGTAGATACCCTATTTCAAGTAGTGCATAGAGTGCCTAAGCAATGGTTGTTTTTCCGATGGGGAACAAAGGCTATTAGGCAAGAAGTTGTAAGTAGCAATCCCCATACCAAAATAGTGTATTCGGAATATATAGAATTGAAGAAACGGAAAAAGAAATGATTAGGTGTTAGTAATAGAGTAGAACTTTTGTTCTGAGCCGGGTTCGCTGTGAAGTGCGCCCGGTTTTTCTTTGTCCTTTGAAATAAAAGTCATATCTTTGCAGTACCGATTCTGAAAATCGGTGTTGCATTGTACCCCTGTATTCTTCTTTTGGAGAGGCAGGGGTATTCAACAAAAATGCAAAAGTTCTACTATAGTTCTACGAAAAATTGAA
>ERZ779969.202-NODE-202-length-20033-cov-11.4153_pt1 | contig 20033 bp, 11 predicted proteins | sample MGYA00511538_ERZ779969 | MGnify/ENA primary metagenome ERZ779969 (study PRJEB29588, sample SAMEA2151391) | human gut metagenome | biome: human gut; feature: human-associated habitat; material: faeces | place: Denmark | collected 2008/2010 ... | reverse complement strand
TGCAGCCGAATCTTCAACTGCATCTTTAAAGATATCCATATATTGGTCAAGTCCTGTATTCATATAATTTTGCGTTTGTCGTGATTTGCAAAGTTACTGAAAATCAGCGACTTGACCAACTTTTTATAGTTAAGTTTTCATAAGCATTTCTTAATATAAGTTATTGATTTACAGACGATTAAATGTTAATTTAACGCAGTATTGTAATAACGTATTGGACAAAGATTTATTGTCTGGAAGGATGATTTTCCAATATCAATAGCCTTAGTGTTACTTATTCCCCTCAGAACAAAATTTATCTTTGAACTATAAGTTCCGTGCCCTTTGATGTTACACACTAAGGAGTCATTAGTAACAAAGGGATAGCGAAGATACTCAAAAGTATCAACGAAATCTATCTTCACAAGGGATGTCTGTATCTGAGACAAGTACAAGCCTGCTGTAGTTTGCACGAAATCCAGCATCTCGTCTTGCCCTATCATCCTAACCTTTGCAGAATCCTTACCATAGAAGGACACTTCTCTCTCCTTTCCCAAATACTTAAGATTTGAGAAATCCCATGTCGATTCATCATTCTCTGGGATACAGAGCTTTTCTATATCCACTAAGTCATAGCGGATACTATCTCCGATACGAAGCTATTGGAGACACCAGAAAGCATCACTTTTTGCTGCGCAAACGCTGTAGCATTACAATATGCTACCATCATCAAATTTAGTATAAATTTCTTCATAAAACTTCATTTCGTTTTAAGCCATTTTTAAATCCTCATAATATAAAGTCTATGCAAATTACCATTCACACATCGTAGCCTTAAATTTGATTCCATTTAAGATTCTATCAAATTTTCTTTCCTCTGTTGGAATTACATTAAAATAACAAACTCTGAAACTAGAATATGTATCACGCCTCCATTTAAGACCTTTCTTGTCCATACCTTTTTCTATAAGATGCTTATCCTTCAACGATGTCGAAGGCTTAAATTCATCTATAGGAGTTTTCATTAAAGGACCTTGCAATATCAATAAGACACCGCCACTTCTAAATGAAAAAGCATAAACAACTCCTTCCTCATAATATTCTATCTGGCGTTTTACTCCCTGTTCTATAGACAAATCGACTTGAACAGCATGCAAATTCAACGTTTCTTTTGTGTATTTATGACTAGCACAAGAATAAAACACCCCCATACTAATCATTAGCCAACCATTAACGATTATTCTTTTCATAATTATCTATAGCTTGTTGTTCAACAATATTTATCTGCTCTTCTAATTCTGTATTATTCTTACCAAAAACCGGATAAGAAACAATTTGATTGAAATAAGGATCAAACTCTTTAACATATCCCACGACTCCAAAAGTATGACTAGGTTCTATTGATGGATTTTTCTGCTTTAATTCATAAAAATAGGCATGTCCGTATCCTTCATGAGAAAAAGCCTCCGCAGCACCCAACTGGGATAAAGCTGGATTTATGTTTATATCAATACTTGCTTTTGAGTAGGACTTTGTGCCTTGACTGAAATGGCCAAGGCACAAAGAAACAACATGATACTTAAAGTTCTTTCAATTTACAATACTTTCAAGCCTGCCTTCTTAGTCAGATTTTTCTTAATATTCATAATTTACCATTATCTTCTTCAAATCCTTATCAGCTGAACTGCTGCCGTAATAAACCTCATACTTTCCTGCCTTGGCACGGACGGTATTGGTTGCAGCATCAAAGAGTTCGAAGTTTCTGCTATCCAGCGTGATGACAGCCTCAGCAGTCTTTCCTGCCTTCACCTCCACTCTCTCGAAAGCCTTCAAGCTCTTCAATGGTCCTTCGGTATCGGCAGGATCCTTCACATACACCTGCACCACCTCGGTTCCATCTTTCTTGCCAACATTACTTACCGGTACCTTCAGCGTAATCTTCTCACCCTTCTTCAGGATAGAGTTGGAAAGTGTAGCATCGCCAATACGGAAAGAAGTATAGCTCAAGCCATAACCGAATGGGAAGAGCGCATCGTTCATATAACGATAGGTTCTGCCCTTCATACTGTAGTCCTTGAAATCAGGCAACTGCTCTGAATTTTTATAGAACGTAATAGGCAACTTGCCGGCAGGATTGTACTCTCCGAAGAGTACACGAGCCACAGCCTCACCACCTTCCTGACCAGGATACCAGGCCTGGAGAATGGCATCGCAACTTTCTGTCTCTGGAGTCAAGGCAATGGCAGAACCCGAACAGTTGACAAAGACAACCTTTTTGCCCGCCTCCTTCAAAGCCTTCAGGAAATTGCGCTGAACCTTTGGCAATTCTATGTTGGTGCGGTCACCACCCTTGAAGCCAGGAATCTCGATAGGCATTTCCTCACCTTCCAACTGTGGAGAGATACCACCCACGAAGACCACTGTCTCGCAATCCTTCAACTGCTTGAGCGAAGCCTGATAGTCGATAGGATTCTCATGCCCGATATTGAACTTCATGTCCGCATTATAGGTTGGCATTTCGTGATAGCGGATCTCTATCTTATACTCCTTGCCCTTCTCGGCTTGGAACTCGATACGACTCTCGGTAGTGCGCCAGATAGAATGCTCTGCCTTCTTCTCACCATTCAGATATACCTCGTAGTGACCGCAACCAGCCACGTCGAGCAACACCTTGTCTGTCTGCTTAGGACGGAACACGGTTTCATATTTTGCAGAGAAGCCCACCAGCTTCACATTAGGAGCGAAGGAGTGCTGACCATAGGTAGTTACCTGCACAGGATTCTTTTCCTGAGTGATGGTAACAGGCTTACCTTCCATTTCACGATTGTTCCAGAAAGTGCCCTTAAAGCCCATCTTGCCATCCATGCTGCACTGGTCGAAGTAAGAATCCAAAGTCTGGTCGTTCACCAGGTCGCACCCTTTAAAGGTGACGACCTGGTTTTTCTTCAAACGACTCTTGATACCATCCAGGATGGTAATTGTCTGTCGTGGAGTACCATTATAGTTTCCCCACATCATCGGTTCGTTATCCACATTTGGTCCGATGAAAGCAATCTTCTTTACCTTTTTATCAAGAGGTAATACCTCATTCTTGTTTTGGAGCAGCGTCATGGTCTGCAGAGCCATATCGAGCGAGAGCTGGCGATGCGCCTTGCTGCAAAGTACAGATACAGGAATCTTCGACCATGATACTATCTTGTTGTCATCCATCTCACCCAAGTCGAAACGACCTTCGAGCAGACGAATCACATGCTTATCAACTTCTTCTTCAGTCAGGGCACCATACTTCACAGCCTCAGGCACTGATTTATATACATAATTAAATCCACATTCTACATCGGTTCCAGCCAATACGCCCTTAGCTGCTGCATTTCTGGCATTGCTCGAAACCTTATGGTTCTCCCAGAAATCAGTAACAGCGCCACAGTCGGAAACTACCAGGTACTTGAATCCCCACTCGTCCCTGAGAATCTGCTGCAAAAGGCGGGTGTTGCCGCAGCATGGTTCATCATCCCAACGCTGATAGGCACACATCACCTCACGCACCTTGGCATCCTGCACCAGCGATTTGAAGGCAGGCATATAAGTTTCCCAAAGGTCGCGCGGTGTAACATCGGTAATATTGTCTGTATGGCGAGCCCATTCCGGTCCGCTATGAATTGCATAGTGCTTGGCACAAGCCCAGAGTTTGCGGTATTTCGTATCTTCAGGTCCCTGCAATCCGCGCACCACGGCACATCCCATCCTACTGGTAAGATAAGGATCCTCACCATAGGTTTCCTGTCCACGTCCCCAGCGAGGATCACGGAAGATATTCACGTTTGGAGTCCAGACAGAGAGGGCATGGAAACGGGTTACATCTCCTCCCTTCTGCTGCAGTTCATTCCATTTGGCACGCATCTCATCAGATGTTGCATCAAAGACTCTATACACCATTCTGTCGTTAAACGAAGCTGCCATTCCGATAGGTTCCGGAAAGACGGTTACATCTCCCATGTTCGCCACACCATGCAGTGCCTCGCTCCACCACTGGAATCTCTTGATTCCCAATCGCGGAATAGCCGGCGAATCATCCAGCATCAGAGAAGCTTTCTCTTCCAAAGTGAGACGACCACATAAATCTACCGCTCTCTCATGAGCCGAGAGGGCTGGATTCTGATAAGGAAACTGCTGTGCAGAAACATTGCCGGAGGACATAGTTACCACAAACATCAAAGCTGCGTATATAACATTCTTGTTCATTGTAATTACTATTAAGCTATTAGTATATTAAATTGTTATTTGTGCTGCAAAGATAAACAAAAAAGCAGAATACTACTTTATCACAAGTATCAAATACTTTATATGATGTAACACTTACATCTGTATCTTTACAGCCTTTCCGTCATATTCCACACTCTTGCTTGCCTGCATAGGCTGATCGCCCGCACCACTATTGGTATCCACCAGTACGATGTGGAATCTGCGATGCTGGAGCATTCCCTTATAACTGCCCTTACGTGGAGCGATGTTCAGGGTTCTGTCTGCTTCATTCCAAACAAACTGGATTTCCGAGAATTTACCCTTCTCGTAATTGTAGTTGTCGCCCTCATCCTCATAGAGCGTAAATTTGCCATCAGCACCAGGATAGACACGAATTTCCAGCTCATCCCAAGGCTTCTCTGAACTATACTGCACTTCAGGACCGAATGGCAGGATGGTACCTGCCTTGATGAATACAGGCATGATGTCGATAGGACAAAGGCGCTGGATATCCTGACCGCCCTCATACTGGGTGTTGCTCCAGAAATCATACCATTTATTACCCTTTGGCAAGTAAACATTCACAGGCGCAGCTGCCTTCCTTACATCAGGATAGATGGTATGTCCCTTCTTCTCCTTATCCTTCCAGGTGTATAAAGGATCGGTTACCGGCTTCACCAGGATGTTGCGGCCGAAGAGATACTCATCGTTCAGACGGGAAGCCTTCTTGTCTGCCGCATAATCCATTACCAGGGCACGCATCATGCTTCCGCTATTCTGTACACAGTCGCCAGCCGTACTGTAGATATAAGGCAAAAGGCGATAGCGCAACTTGATGGCCTTAATCATAGCATCATAAGCCCAGTCACCCTGCTTTCCGAATTCATACAGTTCGCTTACCATCGGCGAAGAACAGTGGTTGCGCATCAATGGCATAAAGGTTCCCCACTGCATCCAGCGGGTCTGCAATTCCTGAATGGCTGGATTCTTTGGATTCTGTTCAAACTCCCAGTAGAAGAAACCACCCAGGTCGGTGTTCCAGAATGGGATACCGCAGAGCGAGAAGTTCAAGCCCGATGGAATCTGATTCTTCATCTCGTCCCAGGAAGCCACCACATCACCGCTCCAGCAGATGGTGCCATAATGCTGAATACCGAGACTGCCGCTTCGGGTCATCTGGAGCGAACGCTTTGTGTTGCCCTTCATCGCTCTCTGGTGCTCATAGATGCTCTTGTTGTGCAACAATGGGAAGGCGTTCTTCACGCCCAACCATGAACCATCGAAGGTCTGATAGTTCTCATCGCCCGGCTTCTCAAAATGGTCTGGCTCCGTAGAATCGGTCCACCAGGCATCAAAGCCCATCTGGTAGAGATGAGTAAGATACTTCCAGTAGAGGTTGCGAGCCTTCGGATTGAAGACATCGTATGGCATCACGCCACTGTTTCTTGGCCACGTTTCGAAAGGAAGGAGGGCATTCATTTTCTTCAGTTCACGATACTGCTCTGTCCAAGGACCGAAACTAGCCCAGATGGAAATCATCAGATGGGCATCGTTCTTGTGAACATACTCCACCATCTCTTCCGGACTCTTCAGGCGGGGTTCTCCCTGTGCCTTCATCTGCTTCATATCGGTAGGAAGATACTTGGCATAGGCTGGGTCGCCCACCTTATTTATATAGTATGGGTTCTGGAACTTCATCGCATTCCAGTTGGAGTCGCATCCCCAATACTGCCAGTCCTGCACGATGGCATCAGTAGGGATCTTCAGTTCGCGATACTTATCCAATACGCCAGCCAGTTCATCACTGGTCTTATAGCGCTCACGGCATTGCCAGAAGCCCATCGCCCATTTCGGGAACATCGTAGCCTGTCCGGTGAGTTCACGGATGCTGGCGATGACTCCATCCTGCGTACCATCCTTATACATGAAATAGTAGTCGGCGCAGGTTCCCACTTCACTGGTGAAGGAAGTGCATGATGGCTGGTTGCCATTATCCTTGGATGCTACTACATCATTGAAATAGGTTTTTCCTGCATTGTCCCAGTAAAGACCATAGCCCTTCTCACTGGTGAAATAAGGGATGGCGATATAAGTATTATTGTTCCAGAGTACGATATTCTGTCGGCCACGCTGATTCATGTAAACATCGCGCAACTGTCCCAGACCATAGATGGCCTCGTCATCAGCAAGACGGAAGTCCTGCTCTATGCGGTACTTGCCCTTGTTGGCTTCATCCTTGCGAGCTTCCAGACGGGTCTTCGTATCAGTAAGCAGCAGCTTTCCATCCTTCGAAAGAAAGCGGATTTCGCCAGTCTGCTGATTCAGTTCAACGGAAATAAAACTAGAATTGATTTTTACAATATCACCATTTTCCTGTATTTGAACGCCCTTCATCTGCTGAGGTTTCAAGATGACAGAATAGCTTTTCTTCTGAACAGGAGCACCAAGTCCGGCATCAGATTTCAAGATGCGGACGATGGATGGAGAATAGAATTCGATGGTTACATTCTGCTGAGCCACCTGACGGGTGATAGACTTGGCAGCCGCACCTTTCTGGGTGCCTGCCACCTTTACATTCTTGGCGCTGAGTTCACTTGGAACGCCAACGACAGCGATGCCCAAAAGGGCAATGAGAGATAAATTCTTTAGCATACTTCTGTTTATTTTATTAGAGGGTTTATGATTGGGACGCTTCTCGATTGTCAAATCATCATGAATTTATTGTTGTCTGAAATTCCATTTAGAATTATCGCTATTGAAATCGAAAGGAGCCAAGCCTGGGGTACAATCGCCGAGTGAAACCAATGCCAGTTTCTCTTCAGTGCCTGGCACTGCCTTAGGCATGATGCGATAGGTGCCATCGGTGAGCAGTTCGATGCGCCAAAGCTGGGCATCTTCACCCGTAAACTCAGGTTTGGCAATGACATCATGCTGAGCGGTTGCGGTAAGATAGCGAGTAGTGCCTTCTATGCAGATTTTATAATAAGGACCACCCAGATAACCACCCTTTCCGGCAGGCATGATACTCCACTTCTGATGAGGACGGAACATATAATCGTTCATTCTTACCTTCACCTCGCCCTTAGGCCATTCTTCCTCTACCTCCTTCAAGGTCTGAGGTTCGATATTCTTCAGAGGCTTGGTTGGCTTAATCCAAAAAGGTTCGATATCCCGCTGCATTCTCACGAAATCTACGGCAATCTCCAGGGCATAGCCTCTTCGTTCCGATTCTATCTCGTAGGTTCCGGCATGAAATTCATCACCAGCCACAGGCCAGTCGTTCTTCCACAACAAAGGACGGATGGCCAACACGCTTCGTCCTCCCTGTCTGAAATCAGACTCATAGTGGAACGACATCTTTTCTACACCCTCTTCCTCAATATAGCGGCCGAAGTGACCGGGACCCGTCTTCAGATTGTTGGCAGCAATCACCATCTTTCCACCGCCCTGCAACATCTCTCTGCCCACATTATCTACATATGGACCGGTTATCTTTCGCGAACGTCCCACCACGATATTGTAGGTAGAATTCGGACCATCGCAACAGGTACCATGAGTGCCGAGAAGATAATACCAACCGTTGCGGTAAATCAAATCAGTAGCTTCGCAGTCGATGGCGATATTGACCGGTTCGTTGCCTTCCATCCGCTTACCCGTCTTCGGATCAAGTTCTACCAGACGGATAAATCCGAAATAGGTACCATAACTGAGCCAGAGTCTGCCGGTAGTAGGGTCGAGCAACAAGCCCGCATCAATGGCATCACAGTCTTCATCATCCAATGAAGAAGCAACCACCACCGGTTCAGTATATTTGAAATCAGGCGATTTCGGATCGAGCGTTTTGTTCCACATCGTCAGGACATCACCGCGGTGACTGCCTCCCAATCCACCACCCGTAGCACTGTAGGCTACAAGATAACGGTCGCCAATCTTCAACACATCAGGAGCCGCTCCTCTGCCGGGACGAACAGCACCACCCTGCCAGGTCCAACCATCCTCCGACCAGATTCCACCTTCACCCGTTCCAAAGGTATAATACTTTCCATCACACAGGGCAATGGTAGAAGGATCATGAATGAAAGGTTCGCCGACCTGGGCTTCTGCCTCGTAAGCAGAGGAAGACAACAAGGCAACCAAAGCAGCGGCATAAAGTTTCTGCTGAGCAGCAACCGGGCTAAAATATCTGAAAAATATATTGTTCTGTTTCATAACTTTCTATATTGATTGCACTACTTCACGTGAATAGACAGGTTTCTGACAGGCTTGCCCTGTCCGTCGATGAATCGGACACAGAAGTCGCTCATACCAGGTCCATTGATTACTGCACCACGAAGAATATTCCTACCTTTCTTCAAGGTAAGCTTCTTAGAAACTACATCATCGCGAACCATTCTTCGGTCGCCTTCGAGCATCACCGCCTCCTCGCCATTGAGCCACCACATGGAAGCACCATTCGAGCCAACAGACAAGCGGACGTCTTTCATCTCCTCAGGGCAATCGATAATGGTAACCGCCCAGAACAAGACACCATACTTGGGTTTCTTAAATGAAGTTGCGAAACGGAAGAGCTTCACATTAAACAGTTTACTGTCCAGCGCATGCCATTTCAGTTTTTCCTTGCCCACCTTCACGACGGCTCCATCCTTAGGAACTGTTTCCATCTGTTTAGGGAAATACTGCGTATGGAATATCTCCTTCAGATAAGAATCTGTAAAAACGACATTGCTCTTGACCGGCATAGAGATGGGCTCCAGGAGCAACCATCTCTGAATAAAGCCAGCCGCATTAGGCATGACAGCCTGCTTGCCGACTGGTCCGAAATAAGGATTGATGTCTACAGGTAAATACCTATTTTGGGCATCCGCAGAGGAATGCCCCAAAAGGAATACACATAAACAAAACAATCTAACTATTTTATTAAAAATGTTGTACATAGACTATTCATTATTATTGAGGTTCGATAATCTGATAACGGCCACTCAGATGCATGAAGGCGAAGAGGCGCAACAGTCCGTCGTAATAGCCATCGAAGAAGCCTTCTTTATCTGGTTCATGCTTGGCATTCCAGAAATGACTGACGAATTCCCTGCCCTTCACATGATTGCTGACCAATGAAGCCGCAGCCGAAGTGGCAACAAAACCGATAGAATGGCGGAGTGCCTTTGGAGCTGTACCTGCCGGCAGAATATCTTCTACCATCGTTCCATCTACATTATACTGGTCCAGGAAAGAATCAATGCCCTTACTATACAGGAAGTTCTGCAGCGTATTGGCATATTTCTGCTGCCACTCCTTATCCTTACAAGCCCAAGAATAATCGAGCGCTATGTTCATTGGCACTCGCCATGAATCGTAGCGGAAAGCATCACCCAGCAACCGACCGGTCTTCATCAGACTGCCATCATAGTTGCAATAGTCCGGGTTCAAGCCCGTCTTCTCATTGATACACTTATGCAGGAACTCACGGCTTTTCTCAGCACACACCTTCCAGAACTGGGACCGTCCGTCGTTAGCCCATTTCGCCCAAACCTCGTAAAAGGCAGGGAGATGGTAAGAAGGGTCGGTAAACTTCCCGCCCCAATGATCGGGCGTAAAGGTGATGAGCTGATGTTCGAGATTGATGAGCGGAGCTGTGCGGTCCATTCCCGCCTTCTGCATGCTGCAATCCAGAATATGCTGCGCTTCCTTCAGATAGTTGATGCCTGTATCATTTCCCCATCGGTTGGATGCAAAGATGAGCGAAGTTACGAAATAGAGTTCACCATCCGATGCGGCTCCATGCGCATTTCTCGTTCCATCAGTCTTGCAGCTCCATGCGAAATAGCCCTTATAAGGTCCTTCCTGATGCTGCATGTATTTCTTGCTCCATCGCCAGAGGCGGTCGAAGATGTCCTTCTTGTCAAACTGCACGGCAGCCATCATTCCATACGACATGCCTTCGGTTCTCACATCATTGTTCTTTATATCGCTGACATATCCCATGGAATCGCCCACCTCGAAATAAACCTTGTTCTTACCGTAGAATACATCATTGAACACTTCGTTCACCTTCCTGTCAATATCAGCCTGCTTATAGCCCATCTCGGCAAAGAGATTACGATACTGGTGAGTTTCGAAAGCACCCTTTTCCCAAGGCAATGCATCGAAGCCCAGCCAGTCAACCTCTACGTCGGCTCCACTCTGCAAGGATACGTGTAGAGCATGAACGCCCTGAGGAGCATGAAGCACCTGGGCACGGATATTCTTCCAGCCAGCCGACTTTGGAATCTTCACCTTAGCGATGATATTACCCTTCTTGCCATCGGCTCTGACTACGAGCACACCGCCCTTTGAAGACTTGGCACGAATGGTGATTTCTTCCACCTTCTCATTACCGAAATCCACCTTATTATATATAAGGGCAGTATTCGATTTAGAGAAGAGAGTCTTCCATCCTTCAAAACAGTTGTTTTTATCCAGATAATCAATACCAATACCCTTGCCTTGCAGCGCAGAATAGCGGTCAATCTGAATACGCGAACGAGCCTTCGTCAATCCCACACCTCTTAGCGTAGGTATCACCTTCTGTATCGTTCCGTCGGGATTGAAGTTCAGAGAGTCGATTCGCACCGAGCGGTTCTTGTCGAACTTAGGTGAATAATCATTATGATGATAGAAGAGATACCACTGTCCCTGATATTCTACGATGCTATGATGATTGGTCCAGCACTTCGTAGGCGATTCATCCATGATGATGCCCTTGAATGTGAAAGGTCCCATCGGATGGTCAGCCATGGCATAAGCCAGCGTTTCGGTTCCATTCTTTTCACGTACCCAAGGGAAGGTGAAATAATACTTGCCGTTACGCTCGAAAGCAAATGGTCCTTCCTTGAATCCCTCAGGCAATCCCTCTACCAGTTTGGGTTCCGAGGCAAGTTCCGTCATGTTTGGTCTCAGCTTAGCCATGTGCAAACCAGCTCCAGCCCAGTAGATATAAGCCTGTCCGTCCTTATCTATCAGTACACAAGGATCTATGCCGTGCACACCCTCTATGGGTTTCCACATCGGCATAAACGGTCCTTCGGGCTGGTCGGCAACCGCCACACCTATTCCGAATCCCTTCTCCTCCCCTTTCGGAGCAGCAGGGAAATAGAAGTAATACTTTCCGTCTTTCTCCACACAATCTGGAGCCCACATCGTATAACTGCCGTCCTGTACCCAAGGTACTTTGTCTTGCGAAACGATGACTCCATGATCCTGCCACTCTGTAAGATTAGTGGAAGAGAAAACGTGATAATCTGCCATGCAGAACCATTCCTTCAGTTTCTCGATAGGACTCTGAATATCATGAGAAGGATAAAGATATACCTTCCCGTTGAATACGCGAGCCGTAGGATCAGCAGAATACTGTCCGCTGATAATCGGGTTCTGAGCCGAAGCACCTGTCGATAACGCCAGCATCAAGGCACACATCCATGTTTTCATACGTAAATTTCTTTAAAGAAGAAAAAAGGGAGTGCTTTTTTCAAAACACCCCCTAATTGTCAAACAATCTATAGTTCTTTAAACTAAAAACACTATATTAACAAAACAACTTCATGATTACCAACCAGGATTCTGCTTCAGGTTAGGATTTTTATCCATCACGGTCTGTGGATAAGGGAAGAACTCATGCTTGCCCTCCTTGAAACCTACCTTGAAATTAGTCTCAGGAGTGTTGGTCGTATAGAAACGGCTGTTTGCTTCTGATCCATGCTCCCAAGTTACATTCTGGTCGTCTGCTTTTGGAGTTCTGAAAACCTTATCAAACAAATGTGGCACGACTGTACCAGCCTTAGTCAAACGCTCAATGGCCTTTGTATCCTTCCATCGCATGATATCGAACCAACGACAGCCTTCAAGCCAAAGTTCATATGACTTTTCTTTCTTCAACACATCCATATCAACAGTTTCACTGATTGTCTTGGAACCAGCACGTTTCTGAATCATGTTGATATATTTCTTAGCTTCAGCCTGAACGCCTGTCTGAAGACAAGCCTCTGCATAATTGAGCAAAACCTCAGCGTAACGCATGACAAGATAATTATTCAAGCGAATATTATCACCATATTTCTTGCCATCAGTATCAGAAGCTCTCATTATTTGCTTGAACGCCAACCAGGTAGAGTTGCCGTAGAGTCCCTGAACAGGATCATTGATGCCAATCTTGTTACTGGTTTTCTTCTGCTCGTCAGTCATATTATCGATTTCATCCTTGCCGTAAGGCATATGATAAACCGCATCATCAATATGCTTTAAAGTAGCCTTCAAGCGATAAGAGTCACCATCATTGGCATAGAACTCGTCACCAAACCACTGAGGCACGCCAAGGCCACCCCAGCCATCAACGCCGCCACAATAAACCTTGTTAGGAGAAACAACAAAGTGATCAGAACGCCAATCCCAATAGTTGGTTTCCATCCAGCTAGAACGCTGAATCATACCACCCCAATCGGTCTTACCTGTATTATACTCGAAGTTGATTTCAAATACCTTCTCCTCGTTGGCATCACCCTCGATATGGAAGTTGTCGGCATATTTCTCACCAGGAACAAGATCATACTTCTCCGAGTCTATAACCTTTTTAAGGGCAATTTTAGCCTTGTCATACTGACCGGCGAAAAGGTAAGCCTTTCCGGCAAGAGCATATGCAAAGCCCTTGGTTACCTTCACTGCTCCATCCTTGTCATACTTACTTTTACGCTCATCCAAATCGTTGGCAGCATTCTCACATTCCTGCGCAATCCACTCTATCAACTGTTTGTGATCCATAGGATGCTCAGGATCCTTATCACAATTAAAAGGCTGTGCAGAAGCATCCAGAACATGAGTTACCAATGGTGGAGTACCCCAGAGATTAGCCAACAGGAAATAATCATAAGCACGAAGCACACGAGCCTCTGCGGCACAACGTTTCTGCACAGCGGTAGTAGCATCAGCAAAGTGATCGAGTACAAGGTTACAGGTATATACAGAGAGATAGAGACCTGTGTACATAAACTTTGGCACCTCAGCCTCAGCATCATAATAGAACTGATTGAGCATGATACCAAACGTATTATCACCAGAGTTGGCACCTGCTGCCAACACATCGTCTCCACACTCATTGACTATCAGTTTCAATGGAGTATAAATACCTGGGCCACCACCATCGTGGTTACGTCCCATCACATTACACATAAAGCTTTCGTATGCAGCAACGAGGGCCGCCTCTGCATCAGCATCGGTCTTATAGAAGTTCTCGGTAAGTATTACACCCTTCTGCTCAATGTCAAGCTGATCCTCACAAGATGTAGTGAGCGTCATTGTTCCTGTGGCAGCAAGAGCCAATATTGTTGAAAATAATATTTTCTTCATTGTTTTTGAATATTAAAGGTTAGAATGTTACATTGATACCAAATACCACCTTCTTGGAAGTTGGATAAGTACCATTATCAAAACCACGAGATGCGCCACTATTCATAGAAGCGGTCTCCGGATCAGCACCAGGATACTTGGTGATGGTGAAGAAATCATCCAGTGAGCAATATACACGAAGATTGCTGATACCTGCCACGCTAGAGATAGCCTTTGGCAATGTATAGCCCAACTGAATCTGCTTGATCTTGAAATATGAGCCACTGAACACAGCTGCATCAGAACTGAAGAACTTCCAGTCTGTAGCAACCTTTTTCATATCAGGATATTTAGCATTGGTGCGGTCTGCTCTCCAAGAATCCTTCCAGTAGGTATCAATTCCATTAATCAACGGACGGTCTGCAGAAACCATCAAGTTGTAAATCTTGTTGCCAGCAGAGCCTGTTCCAAATACGGTGAGGTCAAAGCCCTTATATTCTGCATTAAGAGTAATACCATAAGTAAACTTAGGAATACCTGAGCCCAAATCCTGCTTATCTTCATCGGTTGGAGCTGAAGTTGTTTCGCCATTCTTATTATAATAGAGAGCGCTACCATCTTCGGCTACACCTGCATACTTGTAACCACGGAAATACCATACCTGATGGCCAGCCTCGAATGTAGGCTTAAGCTGGTTATTGAATCCATCAATACCTATTTCGGTCAAACGGCTTACAAGGTTAGAAACCTCCTTCACCTCATTTTTCAGAGTTGAACCATTTACGGTCACACTATACTTAAAGTCCTTGATGTGATCTCTCCAACCCAACTCGAAATCAAGACCAGAGTTAAGTACCTTACCTGTATTAACAACACTCTTGTTTACACCAATCTCAGGAAGAGGAGTAATCTCAATCAAGAGGTCTTTGGTAGTCTTGCGATACCAGTCAACACCCAAGGTAAGACGGTCGTTAAGGAAACGAGCATCAAGACCTAAGTCCACCTGCTCAGATGTCTCCCACGTCAAGTCAGGATTGGCAAGACCAGTTGGCTTGGAACCATAGGTAAGCTTACCATCACCGATAGACGGATTATACTGATAGAAACTCTGATTAAGAGCTAAGGTAGAAGCATAACGATAATCGCTCAAGATATTGACGTTACCATTCTGACCCCAAGAACCACGAAGTTTCAAGAAAGAAATGGCATCACGGCTTATATTGTCCTTGAAGAACTTCTCATTGCTGATAGCCCATCCTGCTGAAACTGATGGGAAGTTACCCCAACGTGCCTTCTTTGAAAGTTTTGATGTATCGAAAGCATCACGACGGAAGTTAACCTGCATGAAGTAACGGTTGTCATAGCTGTAAGATACACGACCAAAGTAAGATAACTCTGTGGCATCTGAAGGAGCGTTACCTACATTCTTGGTTGCATCAGCCAACAAGTAGTCGATGTAATGGAAGTTTGGCTCATAAGATGTGAGTATGTTACCTCCTGTAGAACTGATGGAACTGTTATCCCAATGATTCTTGGTAAACGACATACCTGCCATGGCACCAATAGTGTGCTTGCCGATTGTTGTCAAATAGTTGGCAAAGTTCTCCCACTGATAGTACAAGCCATTATTGGTTTTCGCTTCAATGGTATAGTTTTCACTATGTGCCATAGATGATAACCAATATGGAGTCTCGTAGTTATGATAGTTACTCTGAGTGATACGATAACCTAAGCGAGAAGTAAATGTAAAGCCCTTGAATGGCTTGATATTGGCAGCAACGGTACCACGTACATTGATACCAGAATTCCATGTGTCATGACGGTCGCGCTGATAGAGAGGGTTACCAGTAGCATCATCTACATATTTAGAAGTACCATAGTAGTCATTGTTATGGCTTGGATCTCTTGGAACTGGGCCACCGGCTTCTACCTGTGCCTTCATGCCAGGAGCCAAATCCTCCACATTACTGATATAAGCTGGAGTCAAAGGATCGATAGAAACCACAGAGTTCAGCAATGAACCATAACCCTTGGTCACGCCTTTGGTCTTCCACTTTTCAAAAGATGTATTGGTAGTAATGTTCAACCACTTATAGATATCATAATCGGCATTGATCTGACCAGTGAAACGCTTATAAGTATCCTTGCTACCTTTAACGATACCATCATTGTTCAGGATATTCAAGCTGGCGAGGAAACGGCCCTTGCCATTGCTTGCCTGTACGGTGAGGCTATGCTGATGAGCCAGACTGTTCTCAAATACCTCGTCATACCAGTTGGTGTTCTGACCATTATAGTTGTTCTTCTTCAGAAGATCATCGGTCAAGTCGCCCAAATACTTGTGATACTCAATATACTCAGGAGCATCAAAGATTTCAGCCCTCTTTCCCAACGACTGGATGGTGAACTTGCTGCTGTAAGAAATCTGTGCCTTACCGCCATTGGCAGCACCCGTCTTGGTTGTGATGATAACGACACCATTACCCGCCTGCGCACCATAGATGGCAGCTGAAGCGGCATCCTTCAATACCTCCATGCTCTCGATCATAGATGGATCCAGGTACTGGATGTTATCCACCTTCAGACCATCGACAATGAGCAACGGACCGATATTACCACTATTGGAAGAATAACCACGGATACGGATATCGGCAGCCTCACCCGGACCACCCGAGTTGATAATCTGCACACCGGCAGCCTTACCCTGGAGGGCAGCACCGGCATCGGTAGCTGACAAACCCTTGATGTCATCGCTCTTGATAGATGCAACTGCACCAGTCAGGTCGCTCTTCTTCTGAACGCCATAACCGATGACAACGACATCATTAAGAACTTTTGAATCATCCTTCAAGGTAATGGAAAGGGTTTTACCAGCCTCAGCTTTCACGGTCTTAGGCTCCATACCCACATAGGTAATTGTCAATGTTGCATCAGGTGCAGCATCAATGCTAAACTTACCGTCCAAGTCGGTAACAACACCCAGTTTGCTACCATCTACTTTAACAGTAGCACCAATCACAGGTTCTCCACTTGGATCAGTCACTATACCTTTTACTATGCTCTGAGCCGAAACTCCCAAAGGAAGCAAACAGAGCAGGAATAGCAATACAAACGGCTTTTCAATCATTTTTAAATTTTTCATCTTAAAAATAGATTAATAGTTTTACTTACTAGTCAGTTGTTTAATACTACATTATTATATTCTACATCCTAAATTTTCAAAAATTTCATTAAGGATACTGAAACACGTCGCAAAAATAGATAAAAACATTAAAACGCATTTTACCTCAAGTAACAAATACTTTATCACAAATAACATCCACCCCAAAAGAAACAAAATGAAACATATTCTGAGACCTGAGAAAAAAGAATCACCTTACAGAAGTTTCGCAAGTAAGCCCCACACGCCCTGAAAGGGCAGAAGCTCCTAGCCCAGGGCATCGCCCTGGGTGTTTATGGGCGCAAACCTGTCGCCCTGTAAGGGCAAAAGCTTTCAAATACCTGGCAATATACAAAGCTTTTGCCCTTACAGGGCGCTTTGCTGATTGCCATTATACCCAGGGCGATGCCCTGGGCTAGGAGCTTCTGCCCTTTCAGGGCGTGCTGCTTCTGGAGCTTTTGGGCCTTCAGCCCGTACTTGAACCACATGCGGAACTTTTCAGTCACCTTATTATATTAGAATGAGAGAAAGGGAAAAGTTATTGATATATGAGACAAAGCACGTATGGAAATCTTTTCATAACTTTGCAAACAGAACAGAAGATGAAAATCAATCTAATAATTTAATTAAATATAAACTATGAAGAGATTATCAATCTTAGCATCGATGCTCGCGATGGCGTGCCTACCTATGATGGCACAGAAAACGGGCAGTAAGGTTCAGGAAAAGCCTGATCCAAATTTTCAGATTTATCTCTGCTTCGGACAGTCGAACATGGAAGGAAATGCGGCTATCGAAGACATTGACCGAACGGGCGTGAACCCGAGATTCCAGGCTATGTATGCCGTGGATGATGAAAAGGCGGGATGGAAGAAGGGACAATGGCACACCGCCGTGCCGCCACAGGCAAGACCCTCTACAGGACTGACTCCTGTTGACTATTTCGGAAGAAAGATGGTGGATAACCTGCCAGACAGCATCAAGGTGGGAACCATCACCGTGGCAGTGGGCGGAGCCAGCATCGACCTCTTCGATAAGCGTACCTATAAGGCTTATCTCAAGAAACAACCCGACTGGATGAAAAACTTTGCATCCCAGTACAACGGAAATCCATACGCCCGACTGATAGAACTGGCAAAAATAGCCAAGAAGCAGGGTGTTATCAAGGGCATCCTCCTGCATCAGGGCGAAACCAACAACGGCGATGCCAACTGGCCTAACCGTGTAAAGACTGTTTATAACGACATCTTGAAGGATTTGAATCTGAAGGCAGAAGACGTACCTCTGCTCGTAGGCGAAACCGTACAGAAGGATATGGGCGGAAAATGCTGGGCACATATCGCCATCATTGATGATATTGCCAAGACCATTCCTACAGCCCACGTCATTTCTTCAAAGGGCTGTCCACAACGTGGCGATGGTCTACACTTCATCGCAGAAAGCTACCGCACCATGGGCAAGCGCTATGCAAACATGATGCTCGCCCTGCAGGGAATCATTCCAGACAGCAACTATCCGCGTGTAGATAAGGACCGCAGAGCTTATGTAAAGCTCCATGCTCCTGAGGCAAAGAAAGTAATCTTCGACATCTGCGGCAAGCAATATGAGATGAAAAAGGATTTGGATGGCGACTGGTACGGCGTGAGCGATCCGCTGGTAGTAGGATTCCACTACTATTTTCTGAATGTAGATGGCGTGCAGGTAGTTGACCCTGCCAGCGAAACCTACTTCGGCTGCTGCCGTGAAGCAGGCGGTCTGGAAGTTCCAGAAGGAGCAGAAGGCAACTACTACCGTCCTCAGCAGGGCGTAGCCCACGGTCAGGTTCGCTCAGTATCTTACTATGCAGCCTCTCAGAAACAGTTCCGCCGCGCCATGGTTTACACCCCTGCCGAATATGAAACCAACACCACCAAGCGCTATCCTGTGCTCTATCTGCAGCATGGCATGGGCGAAGACGAAACGGGCTGGAGCAAGCAGGGAATGATGCAGCACATCATGGACAATCTGATAGCAGAAGGCAAGGCTGAGCCTATGATTGTTGTCATGGAGAGTGGCGATGTAAAGAAGCCTTTCGTTGCCCGTCCAGGCAAGAATGTAGATGAAGAGCGCAGCCACTATGGAGCTTCTTTCTATGATGTGATTATCAAGGATCTGATTCCGATGGTTGACAAGACATTCCGCACTTATACCGACCGCGAGCATCGTGCGATGGCTGGCTTGTCATGGGGCGGTTACCAGACATTCAACACGGTATTGCCTCACATGGACAAGTTTTCTGCCCTTGGAACCTTTAGCGGTGCACTCTTTGGCGTGGATGTAAAGACCTGTTTCAATGGAGTTTTTGCCGATGCAGAGAAATACAACAAGAACATTCATTATATGTTTATGGGCTGCGGTTCGGAAGAGAACTTCGGTACCGAGAAGATGGCACAGCAGTTGAAGGAACTGGGCATCAAGCTCGATGTTTATGTATCACCAGGCACTCATCATGAGTGGCTCACCTGGCGCCGTTGCTTCAAGGAATTTGTTCCTCACCTCTTTAAATGGTAAACAAACTATCAGACACAATAAATCCCAGAACTGCTTGGAAGAGCGATTCTGGGATTTTTTATACCATTTGTTTAATATTTATATTATATAGATTAATTCGTTACTGAAGTTTCGCATGTAAGCCCCACACGCCCTAAAAGGGCGTGTGGGTAATTTCAACCGTACAGGTCGAAAAGTTTTAGAAAAAGTTATCAGATAGTATTGGGGATAGCAAAATCTTTACTTTTTTACCTTTTTACTTTTTTACCTTTAAAAATCCCAGAAATCTCTTGCAGATATGAAAATAAAACTGTAACTTTGCGGCATGGATTTTTAATACAGATGATTATGAAGCAGGTAGAAGAAAGATACATCAGCTTGCTGACCGACTTCGGTTTCAAGCGAATTTTTGGAACAGCAATGAACAAGGATTTGCTCATTTGCTTCCTCAACAGCTTGTTTAATGGCAGACAGGTTGTAAAGGACGTATCGTATCTGAACCCGGAGCATGTGGGAGATGTCTATACCGACCGCAGAGCCATCTTTGATGTATATTGCGAAGGCGAAAACGGCGAGAAGTTCATTGTAGAAATGCAGAATGCGTACCAGACGTATTTCAAGGATCGCGCCCTCTTCTACTCCACCTTCCCTATCCGAGAACAGGCGCCCAAGGGGAATGAGTGGGATTTCAAGCTCAATCATATCTATACCGTTGCCCTGCTCAACTTCAGCATGAACGAGGATGCATTCGACAAGGAGAAAATCCGCC
>ERZ779969.157-NODE-157-length-24605-cov-5.28603_pt1 | contig 24605 bp, 14 predicted proteins | sample MGYA00511538_ERZ779969 | MGnify/ENA primary metagenome ERZ779969 (study PRJEB29588, sample SAMEA2151391) | human gut metagenome | biome: human gut; feature: human-associated habitat; material: faeces | place: Denmark | collected 2008/2010 ... | reverse complement strand
AATCTTCCGATCCATGACCTCATCTATCATCGTCTCTATCCTGCTGATCAACCGATTATCTATAGATGTGTCACTAACCTGCCTCCTGCTTCCGCAAGAGGACAGGGACAGCGACAGACCTAAACAAAAAACAGCCTTAAGACTTATCCTTAACCTCATCATCAGCGATCTTCTTTATATCGTCAAACGTCTCGTCAGGTATGTTCTTGGAAAAACTAAACATCTTGAATACGTTTATCCTCTTAAACACGGCCTTGAATACCTTAACCAAATAAGCGTCAGCGAAAGTATCCCCTATGGTATTCAAGAAAAGCATGACATATCCCACAAGGGCTATATACACACCATATTTGGTTACGGTAAGTATCATACTAGCCTCCTCCTCGATCGGGTATAGCGTCTTATATATAACACATAATGTCATTACTATAAAACAAGACAAAGCGAACTCCTTAAGAATATCAGTAAACCTAACCTCCCTAAACCATCTCTTAAAACTAAACCGTCTTCTACGACTTCGTCGGAGCTTCCAGCCCCTTACGCTTTGCGCTAACCTAGCCAAGAAATTCGCTATTAATACTATAAGTAATACGGTCAATAAATGGTGTACTGGCTGGAAATAAGCCCAACAAGAGGCACCATACGCAAGCGCAATATTCCACAAAGCCCCCACTCGCTCTATCATGTCTTTGTCTTTCATTTTATACCCTACTCGCAAAGTTAACTACTATACCATTAAGTACCTAAAACACCACGGCATGTATACCGTTCCTCGTGTCAAGACTATCAAAATGCAACCAACCCACCTTCCCTTCAAGCCGGAAAGGATATGGTAACATATCTTGATGATCCAAAATCAAACCTCTGGCTTGTTCCGCCGTCATCGACTTGATATCAAAATCACCAGCCTTACCCAACACATGAGCGGATAGATAAACATCTTTCTTATCCTTAACTATCTGACAGATGTTGCATCTAAGACCACGTTGGGAAAACTGCCCCTGCTTGTCCCAATTATTACAATACATAGGCTGTTTGATTATATCCCTCCGTAATATAAGAAGATTATGGAGAAACGCTGTATCAAGAAACTGCCACGATCTGTCCTTCCACTTATTATATGTATGAGGACATACCAATTCCACTATATCAAAATACGAACCTAGTTCTTTTATAATATCATTTCTATTCATGTTATCCATTTTTAAAATAATGTAAAATAATAATACCACGATAACCTGATCCTCCTCGACCGCTCGTAGCCCCACTATTAGAAGCTTTAGAGGCTCCTCCTCCACCACCACCATAATAAGTGGCATTACCTCCATTTTCGCCATTAATAACGCCCTCAGTATCCTCAGCTCCAGCCCCATCACCTCCTCCGTGATTGCCACCTTTACCTCCGGATAAAAAGCCTTTATCCCATCCTCTTGTATAAGCTCCCGATCCACCACCAGCGCCCATAGGATAAGGGTATCGGTCAGGATATTTGTTATTAAAAACATATGATCCATCTTGCCCTGGATTTCCCGGGGAAGGATCATTACCATCCTCTTTAACTCCATATCCGCCTCTTCCACCTTTACCGGCAATAGCCTGATATATACCGAATATACTATCACCACCTATATCTCCTACAACCACCCTATATGTAACACCTGGATTTACGGATATAGTCCCAGTCAGTACACCACCTCCGTTACCTCCACTCCCGGCATTATATATATCGGAATATTCTCCATTAAGACCTCCGGCGACCAACGCGAACTCAACCTCATAGACCCCATCAGGAACCGTCCAATATCCATTATCCTGAGGAGATAATTCCTCGAATACCTCTATTACCTTCCTTTTGGGTAACATCCTTCTTCTCATCATAAGGCAAATAGGATTTTACCCCCCCCCAATTTAGTTTTAAAATATTGATATTCATAATATTATTCTGGTTTAATCGTCCATCTCTGGGCGTAGTTATTTTTTAGCACATATATCTTCTCCATAGGTGTAGCGGGAGACCCGTTGGACGAGCCTTTCACGAATCCCTCTGGGGCCTGCTCCGTGCCGGAAGGACGCTGGTTTTCGGTTGGATAAATAGCATCATACATGCTTACCGAAAGACTATAGAACTGGTTCCTCTTCCCATCCTTAGCCACGGATGTCATAGTAATCTGATCCCATCCTACAACAAGGTCGTAGAAAGAGTTCACGAAATCATCTGATCTTTTTTGGCTATGAGTGGATGCATTCACGTTAAACCATGTAATAGCCCTCATCTCATAAATATAATCCGGAAGCTTATCCATTCTAAGACTATTGCTATGATTGGCGGTAAAACCTGTAAGATGATCCAATCCTCTACCCGACATATTATCATCATTCCAACCCGTCCTCCTTTCTCCATTCACCCAGTCATCTAAAAAAGCAAAACCAGTAATGTTAGGATTTATCTTATCTACCTCGAAAGAAGGAAGGGTGTTTATATCAAAATAATTCCACATATCAGGAGGGCCAGAATTTATATTCAACGAAGTTAATTTAGGAAGATCATTAAACTCCTTTATATACCTATCCAAATAACATGAAGATAAGTTGAGGGTTTGGAGATTTTTCATATTCTTTATATTCCTTATCCCGCTAGATTCTATATCCCTAAGATCAAGCATATTAAACATACTTAAATAATACACCTCTGTCTTACTGGTTATAGCCTCAGGAATTACGGTCATTCTTTGCCCTACATTTCGAAGATCGATATAAATTAACTTTTTGGATCTTGACAACTTGTCTACAGGTATACCGTCATTAACATACAGCGTATAGGATACGAACAAAAACTCAAGTCCTGGCATATCCACAATCGGGAAAGATGTCATCTTGCAAATTCGGATATCGGCATAATAAATATCACAAGTAAAATCTATCGACACAGCCCGTTGCACGTCCCTCCTCCCATCAGCGTAAGCATGATTATCTATAGGTACGTATTGCGATCCATCCTCCTTCCTGAACCACCACGTAGTATTGGGATTTTTCTTGTGTTGTATTGCCAAAGAACGGAATATGATACGATAATTATTCTGCCCTTGTACCTTGGTCATAGGAAACTGTTCCTTTATTCCATCCCCCCAATCCACATTAGCCATACCGGGCTTTCTGGATCTAAACTCAACAAACGTATTAAAAGGATTATTAACGACAGGTTCAGGTACATAATTATAATCATCGGTATAATAATTTCTAAGTGCCCTGTCCCATGTAGTGAACCACACGAACTTGTTGGATGATGCCTCGTATTTATATAATGTCTTAGCCATTACCTATCTTGTTAAAATATTCTACAATAACATTCCTGTCCAATCCCATAGAATCACATAAATACTCCCCTTCTGGTTGACCCCCAAACGATAATACCTTATCCGTATCATGAGCTAAAACATCTCCATTGCCTACAAAGGTACGCCCATCGTCAAATACGATAAGCTTATATGGCTTATACAACCTCGTGTCAATATCAGAAGATCGTATTGACCTTAACACCGAAGCCTCTGGCGCCATACTAAACCTCCATCTATAATTATTCATAAGCACATAAACCATCTCCATAGGAGTCGACGGAGAGCCATTAGACTGACCCTTTATAAAACCAGAAGGTGCCTGTAATACGCCACTAGGTCTTTTATCAACAGGACTGGAAGCCGAATACATAGTTAAATACAATCCATAAAACTGATTCCTTTCGCCATCAGAAGCATAGGAGGACATAGTGAGATAATTAAATCCCATTACCTTATCATATAATGTTGATATAAACGTATCACATCGACTTTGGGTTGACACGCAGAAATACATATAAAAGCTATTCATAGACCTCATCTCATATATATAATCCGGTAGATTACTTACATCTATATTACTATAACTACGTGAAGCGTCGAGACTCTCAATGTTTTCCAACCCCTTACCACTCATATACGGATGCCAACTTACAACGGATCCATACCATCCGTTTATATGACTGAAAATTTTTAAACTAGAATTTATCCTATCCACCTCATCCATAGCCGGGCATGTATTAGGATCAAACGATGGCATAGCCACTCCCGGGGATATATATAATTCTCTTAGCTTGCTAAAAGACAGCCATTCCCTTGGATATACCCTAACCCTTCCACCAGCTAAATGCAACATCTCCAAATTAGGCCACATGGAAGGGAATTTCCTTATATTGGAAGCTTCGGTATCACTAAAGTCAATAGACTTGGACAAATTCAGACCTTTCAATTTAGTTAGTCTATTCCAATCCTCCGGGATGGACGTCAACGTATCCACACCAAACTCACTTAATGTTATACGCTCTATATTTACCGATCTCATTATCCTATCCTTTGGTATATCTGTTATGGTACGATCCCCAGGAATACTTATAATTATATTGATAAGGCTAGGCATATCAAGTATAGGGAAACCTACCATCATAATCCTATAGGATTCCATCATCGTAACATCATTGGTAAAAGACATGGATATCACACGCTCCTTATCCATGCCATCATCATAAGCATGATTGGGGGCGGGAACATACTCACTCCCATCCTCTTTGTAAAACCACCATGGATGACTGTCTGGATTCTTACGATAACTTATATCCCTTCTCCTGAACATCAACCTATATCGCCCGTATATGGATTCGCTCCTATCCTTCACGAAAGGAAATTGCTCTTTATTCCCGTCACCCCAATCGACCTCACACATTCCTGGGGTCTTGGAATAAAACTGTATACTCTCATTGTAATTATTACCATCCAATATAGGATCAGGCACGTCATCAGTAGTATCATTCCTGTTAACGCCCCTAAAAGCATATTTGCCTTTAGTAAAAAAGGTTATAGACCCTTTATTCGTATCCTTACATATCAACTTCATACCTCTCCCTCCTCTATTCTTCTAAAATACTCGACAACAGGTGAACTATCAAGCCCTAGATTACTACATATATCTATAGCCTCGTATTTATCGGCAAAACTGTACTTGGACATGCTTTCATCTAACACGTCTCCGCCGAACACGGATACATGGCCGTCCTTTACGCCAAGGACGAAAGGGGTGATCCTAGCCTTCCCAGCCCGCCTTGCCCTCGTAAGGGCGTCCTTGGAAGCCGGGGCAGGTGCCAAGATCCACGTCTGCCCGTAGTTATTGGTAAGCACATACACCTTCTCCATAGGCGTCGTAGGATTACCGTTGCTAACACCCTTATCAAACCCCTCAGGGGCTTGATAAACGCCAGATGGTCTCTTGTTGGTAGGAGCTGCGGAAGTATATAAATCTAAGGTGAGTTTATAAAACTGATTCCTATTACCGTCAGAAGCCGTCTGTGACATCGTTATATAACTCCACGACATCATCTTATCATAAAACGTGTTAACGAACGTATCAGCCCTCTCCTGCGTATTTATAAATCTACCACCATCACGCAAATTCCATACCCTAAATTCCCTTATCTCATACAAGTAATCCGGAAGATCGTCTACCGGCACCGTACTTGAAGAACAATATGCCCGCTGAATCTTGTTCAACTTCCCTCCTACCAGATCTTGTTCCCATGAGCTACCATTACCCATAAAATCAACGCCTGCCTTATCATCCCCTACCTTATCCACCTCATCAAATACAGGTATATTATTCCTATCGCTTATAATATTTATACCCACAGCCGGAATAGAATTAAAAGCCGGATCATAAGAAGGGATGTTACACCAATTGAAATTAAACTCGGTAAGATTCTTCCATTCAGAGAACCTTCTCCAATTAGAATCAGGATCATCCCCGAAATTAAAAACGCTATTGCATCCGAAATACCTCAGGTTTTTCATGTTCAAAAAACCTTCTGGCCAATTACTCCATACACCAGAATGAACAAAAGATCCCATCTGTATATTATGAAGATTAACGCTCTTGCTTATCCTGTCATATGGGATATCGCCATTTTTTAAAACGGATCTAACCACAGCAAAATAAGTTATATCAGGAAGATTAGTTATAGGGAACTCATGAAGGACAATACCATCCATATTAAATTCCCCATCAATTACGTTAGAGAACCTCATCGTAACCTCTCTACGCCTGATATCGCTATATTTATGTGGGGGGACCGGTATGTATTGTGAACCATCCTCTTTCTTATACCACCATACGGTATCATCCGGATTCTTCCTATACTCAATGTCAAGAGACCTGAATACAATCCTATAACTACCATCAGATATCTTAACTAAAGGATATTGATCCTTTGTCCCGTCCCCCCAATCAACGTCCACGAATCCTGGATTTCTTGTCGAGAACCTAAGACTGCGATTAAAAGCATCCGCTGATATTATCGGATCGGGTATATAATCAGCGCCCTTACCATCATAACAAGGGAACCTGTCCTCATTCACTATAAACGTGACATAGGACGCTACCGTGTCGTATCCTGCCAAAAAAGCCATAATACTAGTTAATTGAGGTTATATCATAAGACACCCATTCCTTATATCCATTAACCATCTCATATACTTTGTTGATGGTCTTGCATACGACAGCGAATCCGATATCCACGTTAGGGAACTTCTCGTTAAGCTCATCAATAGTAAGTTCCCTAACAATACTCTCATCCCACTTCCTCATCTCCTTTACCTCCATAAGGATCGGTTTTCCGGTTACGCCTACGCTCATCACCCATTCTCCCTCACGGTTGGAATCAGCCAGATCCGGGAAGATCGTGACACCAAAAAGATCAGAGAGGGTGAAGGTCTCACCGGTACGGGTGAAGGACGCCGCCGCCCCAGGCGTAAGGACCACCTCGTTCACGGCCAACAGGCTCGTAAGTTTCTTGGCTCCTCCTGATACCGTGGCGTTAAACACGACAGTAACATTACCGGTAGCGCTATTAACGAACTTGATCTCATCCTTATCGCTATTTATAGCTTGTAAACGTGATCCAGATACGATATTCACGATCTCATAGTTCTTGTCATAAGTGCTCTGTAGCGTCACATTACCGTATTTAGTATCGATAAGAGTAATCCACTTAGCCTTGCCTCCTACTACCTCCACAAGCTTATAGAACACGTCATTACCGTCAGCGTCAACCCATCTAGCTATAGCTCCAGGAGCGAAATTAGTCACCTCCCGATCTTGGGTATAACTAACGGTGCTTTCCGTAGGCTTATTGGCTAAAGTAACGTAAAGACATTGTTCTAAGTCAGCCTCCATCTTAACTATCCCAGCTCCATCGTAATAATAATCAGGTACGTTTTTCTCTCGTATCAACAAGATGGTACCTTCCTTAAGCTTGTCGGCATTGGTAGGATCATCCACAAAAGACTTCATCTGGATATAGGTATCGAAGATGATCGACGTACTCTTATCCTCTATCTTCTGGTTGATATCATCAACAATATTATTAATCTCATCTTTCGTATAATAAGGAGACAAATCCACCTTCGGACCTTCCTGCTCTAAAGCCTGAGTTCCATCCCACCAATAATCAGGCACATCCTGCTCCCTGATCCAGAAGCTGTCCCCCACACGGAGCTTAGCCGTGTTCTCCTGGACCGCCAGCCACTCATTCATGGCATCGACCGTATCAAAGATATACGCCGTGTTCTTGCCCTCGGCTATACGTCTTACGACAGCCAACTCGCTCTCGACATCGCTAAGTCTTTCCTTTATATTATTGATCTCTCGCTCTAACTTATCATAATTATCCTCCTGATCTATAGCATCGCCTATAGACATATAGACCTCATTGGTGAGCTTATTATAAGTAATACGGGCTACTTTCTGATAAGAAGTCTTATATGTACTCGCCCCCTTACTAGTATTGCATATAAAATCATATGTGTTTTGATACACGACAGATCCTCCGGTATTGATAAAGTTATACCCATCCTGTCTCATCGTACCGCCCTTATACCCTACAAGCTTAAGAGAACACTTACCAGTACCTTTGGATCCAAACCATGTAGAGTAGGCTATAAACTGAGTCTCTTCAGGTAATATATCGTAATATTGAGCACGAAGATCCTTTACCGACATCCAGACACATTCCTTGCCTGATCCGGTATTGTCTCCTCCCCATTTAAGTACACTTCTTACATGATCGTCATTATTACCGGGACCATTATAACCAACACCAAGATTATCGATAGTCGGGACATTCGAGTTGAGAGCCTCCGTCATCGTATCCAAATCCCTTCCCGAACTCTCATCCCATAAATACCTGAAAGTCACATAATCGACATCCCCGATCTTAATACCACCGGTGTTGCTAGGATATGTTTTAGTCACCAGCTCATAATACCACTTCCCGCCCCTAAACGTGACTCTTATTCTCTCCACTTGCCTTGGAGATATAGATACGTACGATCCTCCAACAGAGACGCTGGCGTCATCTTCGGCACGGGTAGCGCCTTCTTTTGGCTCCTCCGGGTCTACCGGAGTATAGATCGTGGCTTGCTTATCACCTGTATTGATGACAACGATATAATAGCTATCACCTTCCAGACCTTGCTCATGAGCCATCGTAACAAACCCCTGTTCGCTTTCCGGCCTCCATTCGACTACAACCATATGTTTGTCCATAGGTATACCAGATACGCTATTAACGTAGTTGGTTGATGACATGAAAACAGCATGGTCATCGTAAGCCTGATCCACACGCTGATGTTTGGTGGCCAGACTATCAAGACGTGATATCTCAATGGGGTCGATAACCTCAACCCCATTATAATCATACCACTTATATCCGATCATCGTATTCTCACGACGATATTTTCTCTTTCTTATGACCTGACCTCCGGCTAAAGCGTCAATCATAAAATAATCATTACATACTTTTACCATAGCTAGAGAATTAACAGGTTTGACATAAACAAGCCACGATAGTAGCGCCAACAGGAATAGAGGTCAGTGTCGTACCTACCGGGTAGGTCTGGGAGGATGACTCCAGCACCATTACCGACGTCCGCTCAACGACCATATTGTTATCCACCAACCTGCTTCCCTCCACATAGAACCGGCCATCGGCTACCTCATAGCACTCGCGCACCGGGACCATATGCCTTTGGCTTTTATCCGCATAATCACAGATCGTGACCTTAGCCCCCTCTGGAATAGAATTAAGCTCATCACCAGCACTATAATCAGGATGGTCGGAATATACGACATACAATATGGACTTAATATCCTGTAACGCCGGATTGACCGTCCTGAATCCCTTTAAATGGATTTTATGACCACCAACCTCATAACAGTCATCTACCTCCATGATATTAAGGTCACAGCTTATTACCGTCCAGCCACTAACCGTATCTTGGGTAGGGGTGGTATCGGTAGGATGATCAGGATCGGTTGACTCCACGATCTTATAATCAAACTCCCGGACATTAAGCTTATAGTCAATAGACTCCTGACGCCTTATCTTAACCGTTCCATTTCCTGTATCATAGCAGGTATCTGTCGTATCCAAGAACCGATTCTCCATATCAGGCATCTCACACTCAACCCTACTCCATTTATCAATCATAGAGGAGTTAATATCGCCTACCTCATATTTATCATCCTCTGACTGCGTAACCTCATAGAAATGATACCACTCATATCCTAAAGAGTTATATATAACAATATTATGGATCTTAACCCGTTTATCGTTCTCCGTGACATAACACTGATCGTAGTAAGATACATGCCTGTCACGAAGGTTCTCAAGATCGCAAGGAGATTTCTTCCATCCAACAGGGATCTCATCATATTCCTGATCTATTAAGATAGCGCCGTCCTCGCTCTCACGTACAATATACTTGGCCTTCCTATCACCTAGATCACCGTCATAAGAGACAACCTTATCCACCTCAATACGCTGTCCTTTGAAAGCATAACACTCACGATATACTTGAACGTTTCTATCCTCCATATCCGTAAAATCACATGGGACCAAAGAGAAACTCTCTGGGAGGGTAGCTAAGTCGGTCCCCGGGACGAAGCCAGCGTCATCCGACTCAAGGACTTCGAAACGGGTATATCTGGCCTTTATCTTGGAGTCATAAGAAACTAACCTACGAAGCTTGACATGGCCGTTACCTCCATCGTAGCATTCAATGTAAGATCTAATGTCACGTTCTTCCATATCGTCGAAATCGCAGACAGCCCTTATCCAAGTGTCTGGCAAGGAAATGAAGCTGGCGCCCTCAGGCTGTGACGGATCGGTAGTCTCCAGGACTTTATAGCTCTTATCCCTAACCCCTATATTCCCGTCCCATGACGTGAGAACCTCCAGCTTCACCTTACCGGCCGGTGTCTTATAACATTCTACAGTTACCTCAATATCCCGATCCTCCATATCCGTGAAGTCGCAAACAACCTCAACCCAGTCATCGCTTATATTAGTGATAAATTCTCCTACAGGATTCTCAGGATCGGTACTTTGCTTGATGCGATACCATTCCTTTCTGGTACCCATCTCATAATCAAATATCTTATATCCCTCTATCTGTACTCTCCCGGTACCGGTATCAAAGCATTTAAGAACCGGTATTATCTCCCTTTGAGTCATATCAGGGAAATCACATACTATACGATTCCATGTGTCGGGGATAGCATCATACTCCGTACCGATAGGATTACTATCGTCGGTCGTATTCACCACCTCGTAATGGGATACCTCGGGATTCAGGCGGGGGTCAACTGACTCTACGCCCTCGATCTGAACCTTGCCCCCTTCCGTGGCATAACATTTACTTACGAATATTAACTCCCGATCGGTCATCTCGGCTATACTACAATCTATAGCCACCCATTCGGCAGGAACCTTATCTAATTCCGTACCGATAGGAGTATCGATATCTGATGAATTGATGATAAATATCTTCTCGGCCAGTATCTCTCCCTTATTATTCATATAGGTATGGATACGAGCCTCTACCTGACCACCCGGCGTGCGATAGCATTGGTTGACGATCGACACACGGGCGTCCTTGATGTTAATGAACTGATAATCCTTTTTAGGGACATCGCTTACAAGTCTCTTTACTCCTTTATCATCGAAGTAAACGTAACACCCGTCATTCCTCATCATGACCGGATACGTCTTTCCGTCTATTACAACCCCTGAGAAGTCATCTGGCGGAACGGAGAAACCCATGCTTCCGAATATAGAAGCCAGTCTCTTTAAATACTCATTAATAGCGGACATACTACAATATTTAAGTTCTTATGCCTCAAAGTTAATAAAAAAAGGGAAAGAATTGAATCTCTCCCCTTTAGGAATTATATGAACGCAAAAAAGGTCGTTCTTATTTAGGTTCGGTCACGATAGCCGGACCAAGACCAGCAGCAGCACCGATCATATTAATCATCTCCTGAACGCCCTCATGAGCGCCGTAACGTACACGTAAGATCAAGTTGATAGGATCATCAGCGATAACCTTTCCGAATCCCTGAGCGTATCTATGAGGATTGAGCGTAATCTGGAAGTCAACGTACTGAGCCGTTTGCTCTACACGGCTATATTCGTTCATGAACGTCCGCCCCATGAAATCCTGATGTTTCGGGAATCCATTGAAGTGAGCGTACCCCTTAAGCTCATCATCCATCATATTGCCTCCTACGTGAGTACGCGGGGCTTTGCTGGACAGTCTCTCGAAATGAAGCTGATCCCACCAGATAGGAGAACCCTCATCCAAAGAATCGGGGTAACCGCCACTAGCACCTACGATCTCAACGCTATCCTCGATATAAGTCATTTGATCCATCAAGCACTCTGATGGAGATAACAACATTTCCTTGCCACGGAAACGGATACCGCACTTGCAGTTACTACCAAGCTCTTGTGTTGATTCCAATTTCTTCCACATCCTGTTGCGGTATGATGCCGGAGCCTCGCTGGTGAAGAATCCTTCAAATACCTTGTCACACTCATCGCACAACATATTGGTATATACCTCTGTCTGGAAACTATGCTGGCAAGCCGCAGGAGTACCGTAATCCGTGATCTCCAGTTCCGGGAACGCCTGCTTGATTTCCTCTAAAGCGCTTTCGCCACACTCGTTGTCCGGGATCGTGATATAATACTTCTCCTTAGATACCTTGCAAGATCCGCAAGCTGACCAAGAAGCGGTACGAACCGTAGGATTCTCACACATATCAGAAGTCTTGGCGACATAATAGATAACCGTAGTAGGATTAGCGTCTACGAATGTCTTGATCTCATTATCGGTCAATTTCTTTGACGTAGCGGCGATATAAAGACCAGTGCCCTTGATCTGGCTCATCTTACTAACCGTATCGGAAACCACGTTAGGAAGAGACTCGATAGTAGAAGACATGTCAACGCCATCATCCTCCAACGAAACGGAATACAGGTATCCGCCCTTAACCTCAGTATAGCTAGGAGGGCATTCCTCGCATCCTTTCATGATAGAGATCAGACGTTGAGTATAGTCATTAGGCTTAGCCCCTTTCTTCATCACCTTATAACGTGACATGCTGCCGTTGATGCTCTCACGAACGATCTTCAATCCCGGATACTGGGCACGAACCTCAGCCAAGGCCAGGTCATCACCAGTATCGCAAACCTCCATACAATAGAAGTTCACGTCCTCCGTCTCAGGCTCCGTAGCCTCGTTAGTACATCTTGTAACCGGAGTGATATCAATATAATCAGATACCTTACCACCTCCAGCGATAGGCTGGTTCTTCATCCTCTCGATACATTTCAGGACGGCTGGCAACAAATCAACCTCCTCGCAAGGATCGCACTCCTCGCATTGATTTGGAGTATTATCACAATCATCCAAAAGGATAGCGTCATTGATCTCAATACGACCTCCCTCATAACCAAGAAGCTCGAAAGCCCTGCCGGCGAGAACCAAGCGGATAGCGATACGGTCGCCCTTGGATACGGAGAAAGCCGTGTCATCAGACACACCGTTGTATCCTAAGATAACATCATCGACATAAGCATGATCTTTCTTCGGCCAAGAAGCGTAAATCTCGGTGATCTCATTCAACGAGAACAAAGGCGTGGAAAAATCCTTATCATATATAGAGCGGGAAGCCGCTTGTTCATTACGACCGATACGGATCTCATAACGCTTGTCGTTACGAGGCTTACCGGTAAAATCAGTCACGGCCTTACAACCGTTCTCGGAAGTATCTTTAGTATCGTAAATACCGATCTGTCCTTCCTTCAAGAAGATGGAATCAACATCCACCATCTTAGCGTGTGGGGATACGAAAAGTACCCGGTCTTGCGGTCTGTGCAACATATTATCAATATTTAGTTTAAAAAAATTATTTACCTAACGCAAACATAATAATAAAGACGATCACGACAATAAAGTACAGCCATGAGTATATAAATATTAATACGGATTACATTTTTTGTAAAGCTACTCTATTAAAACAAATCCATATTCATTTATAATATTATCAACATCATTAGATGACAATGAAAACCACTCTCCTGAAATCCTCTTGTCGGAAAACTTATCATGCAAACATCTCTCTATATCACCTTTTACACAAGCTATGATACTTAACCTTGGATTAGCGCATCTTAAATCCCTCTCTCTCTTCTTTACATTAAACGTCTTACCTATTTTAATATCCTTACTTAAACCATCGACAGCCAAATAGGTGAATATATTACAATCATGATCATCATCTACATCATTTACCAATATATCAATTATATCATCGACAGATTCGAATATACCCATTTTTATAAACTTACATATATCCTTTTGAATACAAACAATCCTTTCCGATTCTTGCTTGGTGTATAAAAACTTATCACATTCACCGGTAACAGTCTTATTTATAGCAAAAATTATTCTCTCAATATCATCGGAGCTAAAAAATGAAGACAGATACCTATACATATCACTATACTCGTTTCCTCCCCTTATATATATAATAGCGTCATTGCTTATATCTGATCTTCCAAACATTTTTATACATTCATTATATATAGATGGATGTAATTCCATGGCGACCATCATCCATATCTCTTTAGCACACATAACCAACCTATTCGATCCTCTACCGGTAGATTTATACACCCCAAGCGATTTTAATGTCTTGACAAGAGAGGTATTGTTTACGTCATTAATAAAACTTGATAAAGATATACCTCTTATATACTTGTCTTTTATAACATAATATATACGCTCAGAACTATTCCTATTGGATAAAATTCCCTCTATCCTCTTATCACTCCATCCTTCTACGATCCTCTTTCTTAAATAAGCCTCTTGCAAGTCAGTCAAAGACATAAATGATGTTTCTTCATCACATCTAATAGGTACACCGAATAAAATTTTACTACTTGAAATCATATCATAATATTTTACACAATTAAATATTATGCAAATATAGGAATAAAAAAGCAAAAACACACATACCATGAAATAAAAAAAAGACCCACCTATTTCTAGGCAGGTCTTTCTATCAAACTAACGTTGTTTATTTAAAAGAAGCCACATTATCCTTATCCATTCTATATCTATACAATTCATTCTCGTTAAGGTTGAATTGCTTGGCGACCATATCCAGAATCTCCTCCACAAGATAATCGGGCAGCTCCGGGTCGATGTCCGTGGATTGGATACCGGCGGCGTTGATATACCCCGACAGGTCCACCCTGACAGGACGGCGGTAGTACGTCATCTTAACCTCCTCGGTACGGAAGCCTGACTCGTAGACCACGACCTTCCCGTTCCCTATGGAGTAGAATGTCTCACGGTAGTCGTAAGAAGGACGGTTATTCTCGTCTCCAAGAAGCTCATGGATATTCTCGTTCTTAGCCTCCCACATAACGAAATCAGTGGCCTCACACCCTTTGTATGAGAAAACGCCTTTTATGTTAGAGAACCATAGATAGTCATCAGGTAAGTTAAAGGACGTAGACTCCGGGTCATCCATCCTACCCGCATTATCCAACGACATCCAATAAACAAGAAGGTTTTGGATGGAGCGTATAGTCTCGTCATCCTTCCTATTTAGATAGTACTTAACCAACCGGTCTTGGGCCTCGTTGAACAACAGCACGAACCTTCCCGGATCAAGCTTAATCCCGCCATTGGCCAGATTCTGCTCGTTCTTCTGCAAAGACCTTAAATATGCTTCTTGGATTGTCATCGTTATTCCTCCTTAACCTTATCACCTTCCTCTACGTCATCCTTCTTCTTAATATCCTTAACCTTCTTGGTCTTGGACTTATCATCGATATTAGACATAGATATGATCTCCTCATACTCATCCAATACATTAGCCTTTATGTTAATAAAGTCTTTCTTGGTAGCCAAGAACTCAGCGGATGTCCGAACGTCAGGCCCTATGATCTGGCCATTATATTGTAATCCGGATGGAGTCATATTGATACGACCATTTCGTTGAAGGACGTTTACGATACGGTAAAACTCAAGAACTTCCTTGAAATCACCTTCCAATGACCGATCCCAGATATCAAGCAGATAATCAACATTGGTCTTCTTCTCATTCATCCAGTTTGATAGAGATCCTGTATAATACTCATCCTCCGTGAAATCCGGGCGAGTTACGATACCGATGTAAAGAAGAAGATCGATGACAGCCTGACGATCGTCGCCGCCTTTCTTAAGGGCGCTGATAAACTTATAGCTGATGTTCATCTTATTGATCTCACGCTGCTGAACGAAATCCTTCATATTGTCTTTCTCCACGAAACAGAACATGGAGTTCATGAAGACAGGATCGCCATCCATTTCCTGAGGAGTCAACATGCCGGAAAATACAGCCAGATATAAATAAAATAGATCTACAGTATTAGCCGTATTATAAACCTTACCCATGAAGATCTTATCTTTAGCGTCATCCCAAAATTCTAAATTGGTTTGAGATAGATCCATCTGTGACATTTCCTCGAAAGGCTTCATGATATTATCTACCCGCTGTTTGACGAGCTTATCGATCTCATTCTTGTCAAGACCATTATAGCATCTTGATCTTGGATAAAAACCGGTGTTATAGGCCTTGGAGAAATCATCCCAAGGGCAACATACGTGAGTGGCGTTCTCCGGGAACGGAGCTTTAGCTATATTAGCGTCTTGAAAGGCCTGAGGAGCACTTCCATCGTGTTTGCCTACAACCTCATATAAGGTATCTGACATGATATTGAAACCGTTTACCTCGGCCAATACCTTCCTTGATTTTAAAATTTCTTTCATTTCCTTTTTTTGCGTTACTTTTAAAAAAAAGAGGAGAGGAATATCCTCCCCTCTAAAAACCAAATTACATATATGAAAAAAACTTAGCCGAAGTAGTTCGGTTGAAGCTCGATAATCAAGAACTTACTGTTATCCATAACCCATGCTGCGGAAGCGGAGTGGCACCAGAATTGTTCTTTCATGCCCGGCAAGGATGATACGATCTCATTACCGTTAGCTTTGTGCGCCCAACGACCGTACTCATAACCCCACCACATGCTTACGCCTTCTGGCTTGATATAGAATACGTTGTTATTCATATTACCTAACTTAGCGTTAGCCGTATTAGGAATAGCGGAATATGCGTTAGTCGATCCAGCGTCAGTGATATTCTCAATAATACAAGAATAAGAGGATCTAGGATACATGCCATTCACTAACTCGCTACGATCTGTCATGTCAGCGTAATCCAAAGAAGGATCGTGCTCGAACTCTACATTTCCGATGCCGGGAAGAAAAGCACCCTTAACCTGTACCGGACCTAAAATCATAGCATCATTAGTACCAGAGATAGGATTAGAAGGCAACATACGGTCACTACCCATACCCCAGCTCAAATTACTCAACGTAGTAAAGAAAGCCTCTCTAATCAACTTCTCTAAGTTGACCATAGCCATAGCTCCTACCTTGAACTTAATCTTACGCTCCGTAATAGGAAGATCTTGACGACCACGGAAAATATAAGCGGCAGCAGCCATAAGAGTATCCTTAGTAATACCCATCGGACGACTATAGTAGATAGTATAACCACGGCGAAGCTGACGGTAGATACCCTCATTCAAATGGATAGGACCATTTTGATCCATAATAATACCACCTTCTTGCCACATCAACTGTCTAGCTTCCAGCTTAACCAACTCAGCCATACAGAATACCTCCATCGTGGACGCTACCTTAGCCGTACGTAAATCAAGCCTACCATTAACCGTCCTACCGATAATAGCCAAATCAGGAATATTACCCTCATACTCGCTTCTCATGGCATTCATACGACGAAGGGCGGTCTCCACGAACTCTGAAGTGCTATTCTGAGCGGCCTGCATGGACTTCATACCAGCGTACATAGTTGTCTCACCCTCAACACCACGGTGGTTTCCTAAACGGAACTCGCAGGTCATGGAACCGGCTTTATCAGCTCCAGATACCTTAGAGAACTGGGTACTATACTCACCAAGAGCATGACCGATCTTCCAGTAACGGATACCCGGACGCAATTTCTCTTTAGGGAAGTATTTAGCCTTACCGCCAATAACACGACCCCAATAACGTGTCAAATCTCCTTCTGTCTTAGACGGAATCTCACCTGAAATAAGGATATTACAGCCGTTAGCGGCGTCATAGGTAATGACATCATAAGCCGTAAACTCAGAGGTATTCAAAACGATATCAAACAAGCTACCGTCAATACCCGGTTTTAGATGATGACCTGAAGTATCCTCAGCCGTAACGACAGCGAATGTCTTTGTAACAGGTAAATCATAACGGAAAGAAGCTCCAATACCGTTAACGGAGATCGTAGCGCCGTTATTAATCATACCCATATACATCGGAACGGGGTAATTAGCGATATTAGAGAACAGATTCAACAGACCCAAATGATTCTTATCAGGATCCTCATAATACCAGCTCGCCAATGAGCCTAAGTTATGCTCTACGAGCGAAGTCTTATAGTTCTTGGCATCGGTAAAGGCAATAACGTTATCGCCATTCACGGTAGCCGGGAAACTTTTTGTAAGAAACGGATTCATTTTCAATATATTTAAACGTTATACACTCTTTGATCCACTCAGATCAAGGAAGTTAGCTTCTATAGTATCGTTATCGATATTAGTCTTATTCTGCTTTCCTCCCTTATTGCCAGAAAGAAGAGTGATGGTCTTCTTATTAACCTCCATCTTAGCCTTGTTGGTTTTCTGTTTAAGGAACTCGTCCTTATTCATCAAGAACAAGGCCAAATCAGCGGCCATATCCGGATTCTTGATAGCCTCGGAATAGGCTTTATCTATAGCCGTATGACCTTGATTGTCTATCGGCTTTGTAACGAAATCGACAGCCTTACCTATCATCGTGTCAGTCAACTGGAATCCTGAGCTTATAGATGTCTTTAGACCTTTCTTATAGACTTTCATCTGCTCAACTAACTCCTGTCTCCTTTTCTCGGATTTCTTTTTCTCCTCCTCGATAAGGTTATCCATCTCCTTTTTCAGGATATCATGGAACTTATTGGCCTTAGACTCGATAAACTCATCGCCTTTACCAATCATCATTTCCATATTATCCTTTATCTCGTCTTCCGGCATACCCAGCATCTTATAATAATGCTGGATAACCGCAAGCTGATCATTTTTATTATTCATATCAAGGTTATCCAACGGAGCCTGAATACTCTGATATTGGCTTAATAGTTGGCCAACGTTACCACCGGCCTTATCCACCTCTATCATCTTCTTCATGAAATCAGACATCGAGCCGGTATCAACCTTGTCTTTTAACAACTCATCAGCCTTATCCTTGATCAATCCCTCCACTATATCGAGTAAATCATCCTCTTTAGTGATAGTAGAAAGATCGACCGGTTTATCATCTACCATAATATCTAGGTTCTCGATACTGTCTATGATACCTCTGGCGGCCATCTTCTCCAAGAAAGATTTCCCGTTAAACCCTGATACCACGTTATTATTATCAGCACCGCCTTCGCCAAAGGAATCAGGGTCTGGGTTGGTAGCATCGCCGCCCTTATCCCCGCCCCCGTCAGCCGCTCCGCCGTCGGCAGGCTCTTCCTTGGAATCACCTATAGGATTACCATCCTTATCATATTTACCCTCGATATTATTCTTATCGCCATCACCGTCACCACGGTAAAAAAGTTCCTCGACACTCATGGTCTTAAAACCCTTAGCGAAATCACCCATGTCATTCATACAATTTCCTTTTTTGCTTTTTACAAAATTATCATTAATCTAATTACCAATTAAATCAAACCCATTATAGTATATGACAGAATTTTACGCCAAAATGATTACATATCTTGTAAAAATATTTACAAAAATTGTAATCAATTCTTGTTTATTATAGACGTAAACCTATCTGTATCAGATCTTTTATTCCTAGAATCTATCTCCTTTTCTTTTAATTCTAACTTCCTTTTTTCTATTTCTTCACGAGACCTTCGCTCAGCCTCTATATTAGCCTGTCTGGTTCTCATCTCTTCTTCCTTGATATCCATATCTCTTTCCTTCAAGGCTCTATCAGCCATAGCCTCAACATAATCCATACCTTCTGAGTTATTCTCAGTCCTAGCGGCTTGACCGGCGGCCATTATGCTCTTACCCCGTAAATCGAAGTTACCCTTGATATAAGCCAGCTCCTTCTCCTTCTCATGCTCGTCATTACGGGCCTGTTGATCGGCCTCGGCTTTTTGCTGTACAAGTCGTTGTTGATTCTGGTACTCCTCCTGTCTTACACGATCAGCATAAGATCTAGCATCCCTTCCGATCTGATTCATCTCAGCCGTCGAGTTGGCATTCATCATTCTAGTGATATCAAGCAAGTCATTGCCCAAAGTATTCGTCTGTAATATATATTGCTTCAAATTCTCCAATTCCAGACGTTTCTTGGAATTAGAGACAGCCATAACATTAAGATGACGTAACGACAAGCTATTATCCGTAAGACTGATGTAAGCCAAGGACAGATCGCTGTTCCTGTACATCACGGTCCAATCGTATCCTTCCTTCTGACATACTTGAGCTACCGCAAGATGAATATCCAATGTCCGTTTCTTGAAGTCATCGAAATCATTGAAGTAAGTCTGAGTCTGTAACATAGTGGCGTTAACTCCCTGTTTTACGCCCGTAGAACTCTCGTATCTAGTTGACTGACCCATCGCTTGCTCGGATATACCTATCATCCTATAAGCCATCATATAGGCGTAAGAAGCCATTTCCATACGGGATCTTATCTGATCCGTATTAGTAAGATCATATACACCGAACTGGTTATATATGCTACTCATCTGAGGATTCTGGTAAGGATTGTTCGTATCGTTACCACCTACGCCCATAAACGAAACGGACTTCACGATCTGCATGAAGGTAGCCAAAGCGCCCTTCTTGTCCATCATATCCTTATATTCAGTAGGCAGGAATCCCAAGTCACCTAAGAAGAACTTACCGATCTCCTTCTCGGCGTTATTGTATAGCTGATTCATAGCAAGGTTATACATCATCTGGAACGGTTGTATGCGATCAGCGAGACTGGCCCCTATAAATCCCGAAACCGGAATGACATAATCATACAGACTGCTGTCACCATGTATCTGATGAGGTATTGGATCCCCACCGATATATATAGGCTTATCCATTAAATTACCTCCGGTGATCTTAACGCCAAACCTAACCTCAGGGACATACTCCAAGATATAGGTGTTTACCTCAGGATCACCAATAGCATCGGCCATAACCCTCTTTACTTTCTTTATGCCATTCTTCTCCAAGAATTCCGGGAGCAACTCATCGGTTACAAGTTCCTGATCAACCATCCCGGTCTCTGTCATATAAGTTATTAAGAATACCGGTTTCATGGATACCCAATATCCTTCCATAACCCTAAAAAGGCGAGAGTCTATCTCATATCTCTTACCATCGGCCATACCGGAGTTAAAATATCCAAAGGGATGGAAGCGGGGCAAGAAGCGGGGTTGGGTGTGTTCCTCTCCGTCCGGTCCGAAGGTATGGTATTCTCCCATCGGCACACCATAATAGTCCTCAGCGGCGACTATAGACTCATAGTCATGATATCCTTTCCATGGAATAACCTCATTCTCATACATACCGGTAATAGACGGTTTCTTTTTCTTCCAATCATACCTAGCACCGTCATTAGATACCCATCCCTCATAATCATCGTCACCTCCCATAATCCGACGCTTGTCTTTGGCCGTCATCTTATGACCGTATCTTGATATCAACTCAACACCCTCGTAATAATGAAGACGACCTACATAAGATCCATATTGCGGGTATTTCACATCAGGATGGAAAACCTCCATCGGACTCCACACCTCCGGACGGTAGTAGTCAAATCCAACGAAATGATTGCGGAACATCTTTCCGCTAAGAAGACGATCCCTGAAATTCTCCCTGTCAAGCTCATCCATATAAAACCTGCTACGATCAGCCTCGATCGTATGATCTCCCCATACAGCCGCCTGCGTCTTCCATCTGGCACTCATGAACCTCTGGATATCATCTGGTGTCATAGACGCCTTGGCCTGCTGGATTTGCTGGGCGTAAGCCTGACGTTCCTCCTCGGAATTAAACTCATTGTATGTAGGATCAAGACCAGCCTCTACAAGGCGTTGGTTAACGATAATATCCCATTGCTCTTGAATATGGCGATGAAGAAGATTTGACATCGTATCCTCATACTCACTTATAGCCATATCCCCTACCTCATTAACCGTATACTTATCCTGTAGGTTTGTCAGCCATCCCTCAAAGGCGTTTACGATACCACCTATGATATCATAATGTTTCAAGAAAGAAGGTATCCTTATATCGCTCCTTAGCTTCTGCACATTCCTTAACTGAGGGATAACATCCGCCATCTCCATAAAAGATAACTTACCATCCGCCATCAGATAATAGTCACGGTACATCTGGTTACGATCATACTGTTTCAACCCTATCGTCTCAAGAGCGTCCATACAATCCTCCTTCCATTTCCTGTTCTTTTTCTTCGTGGAAATAGCCTGAGGAGGTAATCCTAATAACGCTCCTTTTGCTGGAAACGAATGATCTCTATTAAACACTTCCATGATTATTCAATTTTATTTACAACAAAGATAGGCGTTTAATTGACATTCATTTACCTAAAAGCTCCTATAGATACCGATCCAAATGCAGAGGCATATATCTCATGGTGTTTATAAGCATCTTCCTTGCGGGCATTATTCATCTCCTCGATCTTCGATTTAGGCATGTAATTGTTATCGTCAAAATATCTGGCGAGAACCAACGCATGCCCGAACGCTATTATCCTATCGACGTTCAATCCGGGCTTATACTGTATTATCTCATCCAATAGGGCTATATCATCGATCAGCTCAATACCCTTGACAGTTATATCAAGACCAGTGCTATCATCATAACCGACAACGAAATCCTGCCAGCAATAATCCACCACGCAGGAGAAGAGCAGGTTCTGGTTGCCGGGGGTCGGGTATAGCCCCAGCTTGCTGTTCTGCCGGGAGCCGGCCTTCACATACTTATTGGCTATTGCCTCACCAGCGAATAAGAAAAAAGAAGCAGGCATACCACTCTTCCGGTTAAGATACTGCTCATACATCTGGTCAGCGTTCTCCATAAGACATATAGCACCATATCCCTTCTGAAGCACCTCACAAGTACGGCAAAACTGATCTATGGATGATGGGCGGGATACGTAAGAAGCAACTATTCTATAGGCATAAGGATCTCGAATACCAACACGCCTTTTGAATACATAAAAAGCACCTAATGAAGGGGTATCAGACTTCGCTTGCTTATAGGGGTCGCAATTTGATACTAACATATTCATACACATATAGTTATGACAATCATCAGTAAAATTGTATACTTGACCTGTATATTTTTTATCCGTTATCCTCTTTATCTTCAAGTATATCTTATCACCGTCCTTCGATATAAAGCAGCCTGTGTTCTTTCTTCTCCTTCTTATCCCATTGATTATCTTTTCAAGCTTAAAGGATGATATATCACACTTAATGATAGAATCCTTTACCAGTATTGTATCCATATTACCAAGACGAAGATGATAAGTATCATGCGTATTCACATCCCTTCCAGCTATACTCATCACCATGGATTCCCTCATCTTCGATATACCTGATACTACTCCAAGCGAAAAAAGTATATGCTGAAAACCCTCCATAAGACCAAGGTTTACACTTACAAACTCCATCGTGTAATATCCTCTCTTATCTCTGGTAATGGATCCGTCTGAATCCAGATAACCATGTACGAGCGCCCATTTGTTCGCTTGTGGCATATATTTTATCCACTCCGGTATCCATTTCCCAAGGCTTCCTGATCCTAGATTAGATCTTATCCATTCCATCAAATCTACATTGTTCGCACTATAACGGTAACACCCATCTCCATCGCTATAACTATGGACGCAAGGAATAATATTCGTAAATATACGATCAAGCCTATCTATTATATCCTTCTCAGTCTTGTTTACGGAGAATATCACATGATAGTCATCAAGACATCCATCTCCAATCCATAAACCAATCATCCACCAAAAATCGATATTATCGTATAATCCATGGAAGCATTTATCATCGTTTCTTATCTCTTTCCTATATACGTTAGGGATGGCCGTCCAATATCCCTCTCTAATATCTCGTGCCTCCACAAACTCGAACTCAAATATATCCTCATCTATGGCATACCCATGCCTAGATACACCCTTAGACACCCATAACGGATGTTCCTTCGTAAATGTCAATTCTCTGAACGTATTACTAAGCTTGAACGTATATACATCATAATCCTCCTTATCAAGGATCATAATACACTCTATATCATGATAGCCTCCATCCATACAAACTAGTCTATCTTCCATCCTTACGTCTTCTACCTTCTTCCATCCGCTATCTGTAAGAACAACTTCTCCTGGAGGCATACATCCTGCAACATAAATAAAATCATCAAACCTATTAGATTGAGGCATCTCGAATATCTGGACAGGGGTGTCGATAACACCTCCACTAAACGGAAAACCAGCTAGCTGTTTATTAGATTTCGTAGTACCAAACTTATTGCCCGATTCAAGAAAAACATCACACAACATGCCGCTATATTGACCCGACTCAAGAAGATCGTTCTTATGCTTGATAGCGTACTCAACCGGGAACAGATTTTGAGAAGAGCTTAAAAAACAGTCATCAATCGTAAAAGGATAGAACATAGTATGAGAGGTATAGGCTACCCTGTCCTTTGTAGAAAGCTTCTTCCGTTCCTCATTAAGTTTATTGGTGCTAGCCTCGAAGTCTGTGGCGTCAATCTTGATCTTATTAAGCTTCTTATCATCAGGTTTTCCTAAATAATCACCCAAACCTATAGTTACCTTGACACCAGAGTTTGCCATTTGTCCCGGGACAAACATCGCCCATTTCCGTTCTTTCCATGTTTTTCCTTTCATGGCTCTACGGTTTAGGATATCCCAGTCCATGACCAGAAGGTTATATGTCTCGGGATCGGAGAACATCTCTTGAGCGTCCTTAGACAACTCCCCCTCCCCACCGGTACC
>ERZ779969.128-NODE-128-length-27699-cov-2.07922_pt1 | contig 27699 bp, 30 predicted proteins | sample MGYA00511538_ERZ779969 | MGnify/ENA primary metagenome ERZ779969 (study PRJEB29588, sample SAMEA2151391) | human gut metagenome | biome: human gut; feature: human-associated habitat; material: faeces | place: Denmark | collected 2008/2010 ... | reverse complement strand
CTCACCACGATGCACAAGTACGACAACAGCTTCGAGGAGGAGCAAAACCTGAGCCGCATCATCGCAGTGAAAAAGATAGTTCTAATAATCCTATATTAGTAGAATGGATTCCCGCAACAGAAATAATTTATATTTCAAAAAAAGACCTTACTGCAAAAAGAATGTCTTATAAATGTGTTGCAGTTTATGATGAAAACATATTAAATAAAACAATAACATTGTATAATTATGATAGCAATTGTAAAACTATTACAGTTACTTCTACTAATGGAACTCAATTTTATTTTGATAATGGAGTAACAGATTTAATTTGTCAAATTAATGAAACAGAAGAGACAAGTAGTGATTATACTTACTCTTGGAGTGTTATAGATAAAAATAATAATTTTAAAATATTAGAAACAACTCAAGATGAGATATATGAATATAATAATGCAATAAGCGGAAAGGAATCTTTAGAAAATTCTATTTCTGCCGGGTTAATTACACAAGCAGAAGCAAAAGAGCAATTAGATTTATATAATAAAATAATAAACAAGTATGAGTCAAAACCAAGAGCAGATGGTAATAGACTTTATAATGTAAAAGCAAATACAATAGTTGATTTTAACACTTATAAATGTTCAGCCTATTATAAAAATAATTATTTAGGAACCGGAGTAATTATTTTAACTAATAGTTTTGATGCAGAAGAAAGAGAATTAACTGATTATGGGCTAATAATTAATAATGGAAATCAAGTATTTCAGTATAATGAAAATGGAGTTGCGCCAACTAGTAGGTCATTAACAAATCCGCAAATCATTTTGCCTCTTGATTTTACGCTATTTGATAAAACTGGAAATATAATTGAAGTAACGAAAAACATTAAATGAAAAGTTCCAAAGAAAAATACTTTATTAGTTGTCTCTGCGGCTCCTGATGAGGAAGACGATAATTATAAAATATATAGAGATATTACAAATTTAACTTTTTCAATTTCTAATATCTACTATTCTAAAAATAATAATAATAATATAATTTTAGAAGTTCAGTATGATGATCATATTATTTTGGGAACAACATCATTAACTTTTATAAAACAAGGTGAAATAGGAACTAATGGAACCGATATCGTATGTAAATTAATTCCAAATACAGTCGATGAATCAGCAATGCCGCAATATCCTATTTGCACTTACAATGGAACAACTACAACTTTAAATTATACAACACCAAGTTCTACGGATAAATGATTTAAAATTCAAATGTGAGAAAACGGAGAAAAGATTTTTGAAGGAACTCAAAGTGGAACAAGAATTGATGATAGTTCTACTAATGTAGAAATAAAATGATCGATACTAAAAAATAAATATACATCACTTATTTCAGATGATAGTAATTTTGTGATAGATCCTAATTCAGGATCAATTTCTTTTGATAACAATATTTATGATAGTCCCGCAAATATAGTAAAGTGTGAGATTACTATGGATGATAATACTTATTATGCATTAATACCAATAACTTTAGTTAGATTAAATACGACAGGATACTCAATTAGTATAGATGATTTATCTGGTTTTAGAGAAGTAATGTATTCTAGTGATGGTAGTAGCCCAGCATACGATAGCACTTCATCTTTTGAAATTCATGTCCATCAAGCAGATAATGATATTTCTGTTAATGAAAATATTACTTATGGATGAAGTATTAAAGGAAAAACATATGTTGCACCAAATTGGCAATCTAATTTAAATTTAGTAACAAAAAAAGATTTTGGATTAAATACGAAAAAAAATCAAAAATATTATGTTCCAAATGGAAAATATAATGGCTTATGCGTGAATAACGCAATTTACACTACTGTTGCTTATGATGGTAGTGCAATTGGCTCAATTCATATTCCAGTTTATTTATACTTAAATAGATTTGGCTATACAGCATTAAATAAATGAGATGGAAATAGCATTTCTCTTGATAATAATGGTGGATCTATTCTAACTCCACAAATTGGAACTGGACAAAAAGATAATAATAATGCTTTTACAGGATTGTTTATGGGAAGTGTTCAGAAATCAGATGGTAGTGCTATTGAAAATGGTTTATTTGGATATAAATCAGGAGAAAGAACTATTGATTTAAGTGCAGATACTGGAGTGGCTAAATTTGGAAAAGCTGGATCTGGACAAGTTATAATTGATCCAGGCACAGGTGCAAAAATTCAAGGTGGAAATTATATTTATACTGGAAATGAACAAACTGGTTCAGGTATGGAAATAGATTTAGCTAAACCAACTATTAAATATGGTACTGGAAATTTTGAACTGGATGAAGATGGAAATATGAAATGTAGAAACGCAGATATTCGTGGAAATGTATTTTTACCAGATGGTGGAAAAGTTATTGGTGGAGATGGATTATATTCTTTAATTCAATTTAATAATGGAGAGTTTAAAAATGTTGGTGTGTATTGAGAAGCCTACTCTATGGAAAATTTAACTGTAAGACGCCAAGGGATAACAATGGTAGTAAATATTCCAAAGAACTTCCAAGTTGCTCAAGCATATTGTTCTTTAGTCGCAAAAGGCTTGGCTTTAGCTGCCGGCGGCGGAGATTATTTTTGATGTTATCCTAAATACATAACGCTTCAATACGGTACAGATAATACTTATGATATTGGACATGTTAATGCATGAGCATGACCTTCAGATAATCCAGAAGGGGCAAATGTAAAAGATAATAATAATATTGATGTTTTTGGTGTTAATGGGTGAACATCTACACCATTTACATTTTCAGATACTACATGAAGAAAAACTACTTCTGAAAATTTTTCAGATTTTTTCCAAGATGAAAATGGCAAAACAAAGCCGGGAATGTATATCTTTTACATAAACTCAAAAGTAACTTATGATACAAATGTAGATACAATTTGAGGCTTATACACAGACTATCAATCTGACTCCTCTCAAGGAGCGAAACGTGTTACAAATATTTATATAACAAATAATGGGGTGCAAAGACCTTTTACTCGAGATGAATTGTCTGCAGTTTACAACGCAATCCCTAGTTCAGGAAGTTATCCTAAATATGCTTCAAATAATGGAGATATTTATCATGTAGAATGCAATGGTCAAACGTGAAATTTAAATAGACATGATTTTAGTGCTTGATACCAAGAAAATGCTCAAGCTTTAAAATCTAATTATATGTTTCCAATAGATGGATGGGGTGAGCAACTACACACTCCAGATGGAGATATTGTTGAAATCCCTTGACGAGATCAAACAGAATTTTTTGAAGGTACTGTAAAATGTTATAAACTTAGTTCAAATATTTCCGCAGTAATTGATATTTATGGATATACTTCTTTAGCTCTTGATGATTAAAAATCAAGAGCTTTTTTATTTTGGACTAAAATAGTCAATAACTTTAATATATTTTTTAAAAATATAAAGAAAGAGTAAATTCTTTATTAAACGAGAAAAAGGAGGAATAATATGCTAAAGATTAAAAATAAAAATATATATTTAAATCGTGGAGATGCAGTAAATATTCAAGTTGCTTGTAATAATGCTACATTTGAAAAAAACGATTATATAAAATTTTATATAATGGAACAAAATAAAGCTCAAAATGTTTTATTTGAAAAAAAGTTTACAGTTGAAGCAGATAGTAATACTGTTGATATTGTTTTAACTTCTGATGAAACTAAGACAATTTGTCCAGCATTCGATACTGGCTATAAAACTTTTTGGTATGAAATTGAATATAATGGATCTATTACTTTAATAGGCTATGATGACAATGGCGCTAAATTATTAGTTATATATCCTGAAGCAATTTCAAAAGGAGGTAATGCTTAATGGCAAACTCTTTAATGACAAAAAATGCGGATTTAAATGATTTAGGTTCAGCTATTAGTGTTAATAATACACTTGAAGTTAGTATGTATCCAAAAGGTGAAGCAGGAGGAACTTTTACTCCAAGCGTATCTGCGGAAGGGGTTATTAGTTGGACTAATGATAGAAATTTAACTAATCCAACTCCTAGAGATATAAAAGGAGATGCGGCAACCATTCAAGTAGGAACTGTAACTTCAGGTCCAACTGCTTCAGTAACTAATTCAGGAGATATTCATGATGCAGTGTTCGATATCTGTATGCCAGAATATGGAACTGCAATGAATATTAATGGAAATGAAGCTGGTAGAACTGGAACTATATATGCACCGACTACCGCAGGAACTAATAACCAAATCTTAAAATCTAAAGGTGAAAATCAGGCTCCGACTTGAGAAAATGCAGACTATTATACTAAAACAGAAGCTGATAATAAATATCAAAAAATATTAAGCGCAGGAGCTAATATTCAAATTAATAATAATACAATTTCCGCAACTGACACTACATATAATGATGTTACTACCAAGACTCATGGATTAATGACTTCTGCAGATAAAAGTAAATTAGATGGAATTGCGGCTGGAGCAACTAAAAATATTATTGAAAATGTTTTAACATCTACTTCAACTACAAATGGACTTTCAGCAGCTCAAGGAAAAGTTTTAAATGATAAACTAGGAAACTTACAATTTGTGGCAATAACAAAAGAAAATTATGAAGCTTTAACAACTAAAGATGCTTCTACAATTTATTTTATTTATTAGGAGTAGAATATGACTAAATTTTTAGAAATGGATATACAAAAATTTGCAGGAGATGCTACTACAGGAAATTCTATAACTTTTATAATACATTGTTATGGAGAAATTTCAAAAGGTGTTTTTGAAGAATTTGGGACAGACACAGAAGAAAAAGATGTTAGCGCTGGATCTCAATACACTTGAAGTCCAAAACTAAAAGATGGATATGTTTTTGATAGTGAAAATACTAATAATATTTTATCTGTAACAGTTTCCGCTTCTGATTTTGGTACTAGTTTGCATTTATACGCTTATTATAGAGCAATAAATAGTGAATGAGGTTTGCGCAATATTCAAATTGGAGATAATTTAAATAATAAGAAAATATATTTTAATATTTCTGCTCAAGAAAGTAATAATGTTCTTTTTGATTTAGTAAATTTTCCTGGTCAAATGATTTTTACGACAAATATGAATTATTGTTTTTCTGAGGGTAATAATAGTTATTCTTTAGGGACTAGGTATTATGCCGGTCTTTATGATAATCTTTATGATGAAGAAAGTGGCTATTATTTATGATCACCTAATATTGAATTATTTGCTTTTTCAACTTATTCAGGTGGTTCATATGGATGAGATTATGGTCCATTATTTTTTATAACTTGTCCTGTTGGGACTGGAATTGTTTCGACTATAGAAACTGATAAGGAAATTTATAGTCGTTTATTTATAGATACTCAAGAAGCAAATGAATTTACTGCTTATTATGGTGAGCATAAGATACAAGATATTAAATTTAATAATACTTCTCTTTATAGAGTTATGCTTGGAGATATTAAATGTTATGATGAATTAAAAACTTTTAAGATTAAAACAAAAACATTTTTTAAAGATAGAGGAAACTGAACTTGGAAGCAGTGAATTGACCAAGGAAAATATTTTACTGAAGCAGATGGTTTTTCTTACGGAGAAACTTCGGATGGATACTCTTATCTTTTTTATGATACAAATGGAAGTTTATTTTATACTGATGAAGAAGGCGTTTATCACGATGTTTCATATACAGATTTAATTATAGATAATCAAACTTATTCTGTAGGTCGTGCATGTTTGTCTGCGGAAACATTAATAAAAACTTTAAATGGAGACATACAAATTTCATTATTAAATATAAATGATAAATTAGATAATAATAATATAGTAGAAAAAATTGTAAAACATAATAGAAATTATTATTATGAAGTCATTTTAAGTAATGATGAAACAATTAAAGCTTCAAACGATCATAGATTTATTTTAGCAAATAATGAAATAAAAATGACAGAACAATTACAAATAGATGATTATTTAACAGATAGTTTATATGTAAAAGATATAAAACAGATAAATAAATCATTAGATATGTATGAAATAAAAACAAGCACAAATAAATATGAACTTTACAATGGAATTATTTGTGAATGTGAAAATATATAGAAATAAAAGGAGGAAATTATGGCAAAAAATAGTTTAATGAATGTTATTGAAAATAATGACACATTAGAAATTTCAATGTATCCTCGAGGAGTTGCAGGATACATTTTCACTCCTCAAGTTGATAATAATGGAAACCTAAGTTGGACCAATAATGGAGGTTTAACTAATCCAGAAACCGTGAATATAATGGGACCAAGAGGACCTCAGGGATTAATTGAATTTAAAATTGTAGATAGCCTACCAGAGACTGGAAGTTCATTAATTTTATACTTATTATCTGCGGGAACTAATGCAAGAGGAGATAATTTATATAATGAATATATTTGAGTTAATAATAGATATGAATTAGTATCAGAGGGTAAAACAAGTGCAAAAGAAGATGCTCAATATGTAATTGGATATTATTATAATACAACCGAACTTACTAATTTAAATAGTGTAGATTATTTATATGAAGGTGAATATGCTTTAGCATTAGGTGTAGCAACTCAAAATAAACCACAAGCAATAACTACTGCAACTAAAATCATATTAAAAACTTATCAATCTAGTTTAGATAATAACATTGCCGCAGTTAGTTATTTTCAAGAATTAATCAATCTTACAGATGGTAAGAAATATGTAAGAACTATTGAAAAAAATAATACAACATATACTTATGGAGAATGGACATTAGGAACTTCTGGTGGAATTGAAATTAGTTCAACGACACCCACTGATTCATCAACAATTTTATGGGTAGATGAATCTGAAGAAGGAGAAATATTTGATCCAAATAACTATTACACAAAAACAGAAACTAATACAAGAATTAATAATTTAAATACAAAAATATATTGTTTATCAAGCGGAGATATAACATTAGCCGCAAATACAGTTTATAATTATAAACCTAATTATGCAAATGTTCCAGGTACAATATTAGGAAGTTGTTTAATTGGATGCTATGGAAAAACAACTAATAATTTTTCAACTTTAATTCCTTATTTAAAACAAACAAATTCAGTTGCAGATAATACGAAAAACTGAGTTGATTCTGTTGATATAAAAAGTCCAACTGCGCAAACAGCATGTGTTAATATATTAGTTTTTTATCAATAAAATAAATAGAGATAAAAGGAGGTTTATATGGCAAATTTAAAATATAAAAACTCAAACAATCAATGAAATTCTTTATCTACTGTACGAGGCCCAAAAGGAGACAACGCAGATATAATTTTAAATGGAACTTCTTCAAATAATATTTCTATTTATGCGCCTATTTCAAGTGGCTTATCTGGACAAATATTACAATCAAATGGAGCTAATGAAAATCCAACTTGAATTGAGCACCAAATGCCAACTGTAAATAATGCAATTTTAGATATACAAAAAAATGGAACTTCACTTGGAACTTTTTCTGCAAATGCAAATGAAAATAAAACAATTAATATAGAGGTTCCTATTATTGAAAATTCTTTAAATTCAACAGACGTTTCTAAAGCTTTAAGTGCAAATCAAGGTAAAATATTAAATGATAAATTCGCTAATTATCTACCTTTAATCGGTGGGACAGTAAATGGAGCAATTAGTGCAAATGATCTTAAAGCTAATCTTGATTCTGGAGAGGCTAAAGTATTAGCTTCATATCAAAATAAAGGAATTTATTTGTTTGCTAATGAAACTACTCATGGAATATATGATAGCTCTTTTGGTCCTGCAATGGCTCTCGAAGGAACAGAAATTACAGATAAACACTTTTATGGAATCGCAACTGCAGCACAACAAGATACTTCTGGATTAAATTTAGCTGGAGCTATAATTGGAGGAAATAGAGGTGGCGATAATTTTTATATTAAATATTCTAATGGAATTTTAATTTGTGTAAAAAGAGTTTCTTTTTCAAATTTACCTATTTCGTCAACATGAGGAAATTTATATGAATATAGTGGAAGTATTAATTTAGGTAATTGACCTTATGCTTTTGCTTATACTCCCGCAACATCAATAACGGTTCAATCTCAATCAGGATTGATTGTCGAAGGACATCAAAGTGTCTCAACTTCATCTGCAGGAACAGTATGGATATCAAGACCAACAACAAGCACTGGTGTAAGTGGTTGCATTTCTGTTATTGCAATTGGAAAATGAAAAACCGATACAACAGGAGGTACTATCCATGAGCCTGAAAAATAAGAAAGGAGAAATAAAAAATGGCTAATTTAAAATATAAAAATAATAGTAATGAATGAAAATCAATTTTATCAACCAGAGGTCCTAAAGGTGATAACGCAGATATCACAATTAATGGATCTAATTTAAAAGAAGCTAGTTTTTATGCTCCTATTTCAAGCGGTCTAATAGGACAAGCACTGGTTTCTAAAGGTGCAAATCAATCCCCACAATGAACTAATCTAGCAGTAGTAGCAGGAACGAATTCTTATAATGATTTAGATAATAAGCCAACCATTCCAACAACAACAGAAGAATTAATAAGTGGAAGTACATCTGTTTTAACTTCAGGCGGAGCTTATAACGCATTTGCGCAACGTGGTATTCCTTCAGGCGGATCTGTAGGACAAATAATTAAAAAAGCAAGTGCTACTGATTATGATTTTTCTTGAGCCGATGCATGTATAGATAATTTAACATCTACGAGTATTGTAACTCCATTAAGTGCAAATCAAGGTAAAATATTAAATGGAAAAATTACTGATTTAACAACAACTTTTAACTCTTGAAAAACACCCCATGTGACTGAAATAGTGTCAAATCAAACAAAAGCTGCAAAGACTATTACTAATGGATATAATAACAATGGATATTTGAGTCATACTTTAAGAACTAAAATAGGAACAGGAAATGAAATGTCCGAATATTATGGCGGCATTTATATTCCAAATATAGAAAAATATTCTGTGTTATTTGTTGAATTAAATTGCGGCGGACATACCTCAGGAACTAATTCTCAATTTAATGGTGGTATTGTTTTATGGAAAGGTGACAATGGAGTTGAAGATAGCGATTATCATCCGGGATGGCAAAATTACATTTTGCCTCCATCAACGAATAATTATTGGAAAGGCTGTATCACTAAAATTATTATAGTTGGAAATAGAACTGGAACATATTGTGTGGGAAGTATATGAAATGTTTATAGCGGGGCTGATTTTGAATGAAATGCAGGTTTTGGAGACGAAGGATCCACTTTAAAAGTTGTAGGCATATTAAAATAGGAGGTATAGAAAATGGCTAATTTAAAATATAAAAATTCATTGAATGAATGAAAAATAATTAATAATATTAGAGGTCCTGAAGGTCCTAGCGGTCCTAAAGGAGACAATGCAATTATAAAATTGAATGGTAATAATACTACAAATGCTAGTTTTTATGCTCCTGTAGAGAGTGGAGTTGAAGGACAAATTCTAAAATCTCATGGAGGACAAGTAGCTCCGACTTGAGAAGACCCTTCTTCATCTTTGACTAATGTAGATAATTTAACAGAAACAACATTTTCAGAAGAAAAAGTTTTAAGTGCCCATCAAGGCTATATTTTAAATCAAAATAAAGTTGAGAAATCAACTACAGTGGCAGGAATAGATTTGCAAGATAATATTACTATAACTGAATTAGCTAATGCTTTAAAAGCAGAAATAATGCTAGCTGCGCACCCTATTGGAAGTTTATATTTTTCAGAACAGGCAATAAGTCCTGAGACATTATTTGGAGGAACTTGAACTCGAATAACAGATACATTTATTTTGGCGGCAGGATCTAAATATGCGGCAGGTACTAGTGGCGGTAGTGCAAGTTTACAAGCGCATACTCATAGAGTTAGCATTACCACAGGAGAAAATAATGTTGGGCATACTCATAGCATCCCATCATTAAGCGGAAGTGCGGCAAGCGCCGGTTCACATGGTCACAGAGTTACTAGTAAAACAACCTCATATGCGAACGGAACTCAACCTAATTGAAGATGTATGTCATTTGAGGGAACTAACGCAGATTATAATCAAGACGTATATTCAAGTGATGCTGGGGCGCATACGCACAGCGTAACAACTAATGCATCTACAACTGGCGGAATTAGTCAAAACCATACCCATACTGTTTCTGGAACAACAAATAGCACAGGAGATGGAGATGCAGGTAACATGCCCCCATATCAAGCTTTTTACTGTTGAAAAAGAACTGCATAAAACTTGACAAAGGGAAGATTTTATGATATAATGAAAATATAAGGAGAGATATATCATGGAAGAATTGAGAGACAAACTAATTAATATAATTAATGAATGTAATTTACCTATTGAAGGTATTTATTATATATTTAAAGATGTATTTAGAGAACTTTCAGATCAATATTCTATAGTTCTCCAAAAAGAAAGACAAGAAAAAATCTTACAAGAGGAAATTACAGAGAATAAAGAACAAGAAAAGGAGGATTAATATGGCACAATTATCAAGTGAAGAAAGAATTGCAAGAGTAGAACAAGCTCCAGAAGTTGTTAGGGTTATGGTTGCAAAAGCATTTTTAAGAGATGATATCGATGATGAAGATGTTCAATATTTATTTAATTCAGATAGTCCTGAACAATTAAATGAAGATGGAGAAATTGAAAATCTAAATGCAGATGATCCTGAAGGGATAGGAACGACAGGTTTTACAATGAGAACTACAAGACCTGCAAATAATAAGAATTTTATTACAAGAGGTTCTGGTGGTTGGAACACTTGTATAAAGGGAAGCCCTAGATATCAATATGCAGATGCTTTAGCAAACTGCGTTGGTTATGCTAGTGGTAGATTTAATGAAATTATAAACATTGCTAGAGAAACTAGTGGATGTACTTATACTACATTAAATTGCAATGCTGTTAATTTTAAAGAAAGAGCAGAAGCTGCAGGATTACAAACAGGCTCAACTCCAAGACGTGGAGCTATTATGTGTTGAGGTAAAGAAGGCGATGCTGGACACGTTGCAATAGTTGAAAGAGTAAATAATAATAATTCAGTATATACTTCTGAATCTGGTTGGGGTTCAAGTTCAATTTTCTGGAATAGCACTAGAACAAATAATAATGGTAGATGGGGCTGCGGAGCAGGATATTATTTTAGATGTTTTATCTATTTACCAGATGATGTACAAAAAGCTATAGATGCAGAAGAACCAAAACCTACTCCAACACCAGCACCTACACCAAGTGATAAATTTAATATTGGTGATAAAGTAGTTATTAATGGAGCTTTATATGTAAGTTCTACCGCCTCATCACCAGCAGGTAGTGTAAGTAATAAAATAACTAACATTACACGTAAAGCACCTGGAACTGCTCACCCTTATAACACAACAGGAGATTTAGGTTGGATGGATGAAAGTTCAATTAGTGCCTATAATGAACCAGCTCCAGCACCTGCGCCAACACCTAGACCTTTATCAGTAGGAGATACTGTTGAGATCGTAGGGACAGGAAATGGAAGCTCGTATGGAACTTCAAATACTGCATATGGTATTGGATGGACAAGACAAATTTTAAAAATCTGGGATGGAAGATCATATCCATATCAAGTAGGAAATTCAACAGGAACAACAGGTTTCTATAGAGCTGAAGCTTTAAAAAGAAAATAAAATAAGGAGGAGTTATGTTAAACGCAATTTTAAATACCCTACATATAATGGGTTGGTTAGGAATTATCTTTGCTATTTTAGTAGTTACTAATACTGTAGCTGGAACTATTTCTAATATTTGGGCTAAAAAAGAAGAGTTTTCTTGAAAAAGAATGTTTAATGGAATTTTAAAAGCATTCGTATTTTATGTAGCTGCAGTATTTATAAGTGTAGCATTCACTATGTTACCTTTTATAAATGAAATGATTATTAATACTTTTGGAACTATGTTAGTTTCAACTGAAACTTTAAACACTCTATCTAGTGTTGGTGTTCTAGGAGTTGTAGTCGCCGCAGTTATAGTACAAGGTAAGAAAGCTATTGAAAATATAGTTAAATTAGCAAATACAAGTTCTAATACAGAAGTAATTACTTGGGCAGTAGAAATACCTGAAGAAGATAAAAAAGAAAATTAAAATATAACATCAGCTATTAAATAGTTGATGTTTTTTTTATTGGGCTAAAAAGATTAAAACTGAAGATTATCTTTTTAAATATATATAGGTTAAAAATATTTAATTTTTAATTTAAATTTTTTATATTTGAAATCAGAGAGAAGAAAGGAGATATATAGACATGAAGTTACCTTTAATACAAGAAAATGGCTCTATTCATGTTAATAGAGGCGATCAGTTAATCATCACTTTAAATAACGATGTTAATTTTTCTGTCGGAGACAAAATAAAATTCTCTATTATGAAAAAAGGCAATTGTGAAGATGTTTTATTTCAAAAGGTTTTTACAGTAGAAGAAGAAAGCAATGTGTTTGATTTAGTTTTAACATCAGATGAAACTCGTATTGGAAATTTCTTAAAATCAGGAACAATGACATATTGATATGAAATTGAATATAATGGTATAAATACATTAACTGGTTTTGATACAGAAGGAGCTAAAGAATTTGTTCTATATCCTGAAGCCGCTGAAAAGAGAGGTGAATAGTCTATGATACAAACATCTACGAAACCAAATACTAATATCACTATCTCCACATCCACAAATCAAATTAATTTTAATACAACTGAAAAAAATGGAATATCAGCAAATACTTCCGCAATTTCTAGCAATTACAATAGCTTAATAAACAAACCTAGTATTAATGGAGTTTCTCTTTCAGGTGATTTAAACAGCGTAAATCTAAGAATAATTGATGATGCAACGATTTCCGCATTATCTACCTATTCTTCTGAAAAAATTCTAGAAGAAATGAAAAAAGTTATTGTGGTAAATGAATTAATAGGAACTGAAGAAAATCCTCTTATTGCAAGTGATTTAAAAATAGGAAGTTATATTATTTCAGGAATAGTTCAATCTAGCCAAAATAATAAACAAAGTTTTCAAGTTAGTAGAAAACAATATTTAATAAATAAAGATAATCAAGGAATAACCATTTTTTGAGAGTGCAATCCTTGAACCAAAGATGTATATTATATCGTATTTTATGATGAAGAGAAAGCACCTTTTGATAAGACAAATACTTATCTTACAAAAGAAGATTTAGAACCTGCCACTTTAGATGGCGGAGAATATTAAGGAGGAAATATAAATGGGATTAAAATATAGAGATCCTAATACGGGGTCCTTTAAAGAAATAAATGTAAAAACTAGTGATACTCTTCCTATTGGTGCAGTTGTTTCCTACGCTGGTCTTAACGCTCCAACAGGATGATTAATTTGTGATGGACGAGCAATCTCAAGAACTATCTATGCAAATCTTTTTACAATAATTGGAACTCAATATGGTGCAGGAGATGGAAGTACTACTTTTAATATTCCTAATTTAAAAGGTAAAATTGTAGTTGGATTAGATGGAAATGATACAGATTTTAATACTATTGGGAAAACAGGCGGTGAAAAGAAACATACATTAACAGTTGAAGAAATGCCTTCGCACAATCATATACTTTATTCTAATAAAGATTATCAAAGTTCTCCTGGTGCTGGATACTGGGGCTGGGATTTATTAGATGGATGGGCTTATGGTGGAGAGCAAGACGTAACTAATGGTGGAGGTACTAGAGCATCTGGAGGTAATCAACCCCATAACAATTTACAGCCATATCAAGTTCAAAATTATATTATAAAAGCATTCCAAAGTGTTGGAATAATGGCTCAAGTAGCTCAAGCAAAAACCACTAGTAGCACTGATGTTTACAGTTGTAATTATATAAATGAAAAACTGGCATCAGAACATAAAATCACAGTTTGAACTTCATCAACTCCAATGATTACTGCAGATAATGAAGAGATAAGATGTATGGGAAATGACGGAACAGTTTCTTCACTTCTACTTAGTTTTTTAGATACTTTAACTTTTACTGATTCAACTAAATTTTCATCATCTATTGTTTTTAAAACTTCTTCAAATGGTTGCTCTTTTGCAGTAACTCCACCGATTAATGTTAATTTTAAAATGGCAGGAGATGATGTCACAAATGGGAATTTTTCTCCACAACCAAATAAAGTATATGATATAATATTTTATTGAAATGGATTTTATTTAAATGGAGTTGTTAAAGGAACAGTAGAAAAAACTTATGAGATTACAGTAGAGAATGGCGGCAGTGATTCTTCTTATGAATCTTTTAATATATATACAAAAGAAGATGCATCTGATCTAACTACAATAGAATATTCTAATTCAAAAAAACTTACTTTAACACAAGACTATCTTTATATAGAGTGAAGAGCAGGACTTATGGATCGATGTAAAGAAAATCTAAATTGTGAATTAGAATCTGTAACTAATAGAACAGATTCTTCTGGTAACACTTATTGGAGATATAAAGTAACAATAACAGAGTCACCTGCTTATATTCAATTTTATTGTTGACAAGATGGGCCAATTAAATAATCAATATTATAAACATAAAAAATTTTCTATATTTAAAAATGAATAAAATTGCAATATCTTATTATAAATTGTATTCTATTAGTTAAAATTTAGATGTTTATTCTAAATGTGTTGCAAAGCATATTAATCATTTATAATTAAGGACAGTATCGTATAATATATTTTAAATATTTTTTAAAATGTTATAGAGTAATGGGAAGGAGATATAATATATGAATGACACAGTTTTAACTATTTTAGTGGCATTACTTGGGTCAAGTGGACTTTTCACTGTGATTCAACTTCTTCTTAATAGGTATTTTAGTAAAAAAGATAAAATTAATGAAGTAAGTCAATCACTTTCTGCATTAAAGGAAAGAACTCATTTAAGTGAATTAAGTGATAGTCGTACTCAATTACTTATTTTAATTAATCATTATCACGATAATCATTATGCAATTTTAAAAGAAGCAGAAAATTATTTTTGCACATTGAAGGGCGATAGCTGAATGATTGAAATACTAACAAAATGAGCGGAAGAAGAAAATGTTGATATTAATTATATAAAAAAAGTTCACGAAGAAAATTTACGAGAAAGAGGTCATATTCAATAGGCCTCTTCTTTTTATTTGGTCTAAAATAATTAAATAAAAAATAAGGATTTTTAATTTATATAAGTAGAGAAAAAAGGAGGAAATAGATATGGCAGTTTATAATAATCTATATCCGCCAGTAGTAGAAACATATATGCCAGCTTTTTTAGTTGACAGTGAAAATGAAGAAGAAAATATATGTAAATTATATTTTTCTATTTCAGATTATAATACTATTGACGATATAAAAAATGCACAAATTACAGTTAGAGATCAGGAGACGAATTTATCAGTTTTAGATAGTGTTAAATATCCTACTGAGATTATGTTAACAAATATTCTAACAGATGAAAATATAAAAACTAGTTATAAATATTATATAAAAATTTCAAAAACTGATGTATCTGGTGGATTTGAGTTAAATAAATATTACAAAGTTCAAATTAGATTCACTAATATAGATGCTTCAAATGTTTCTTTATCAACACCACAAGCAATAGATAGCTGGTTAAATACTAATTTAAATAATTTTTCAGAATGGTCATCAATTTGTTTGATTAGAGGAATATCACAACCGCAATTGACAGTCCAAGGATTTTCAGAAGACGAAACAAAAATTATTAATTGAAATATTGCAAATACAAAAATTAATGGAAAATTAACTTTTAAAAATAACGCGGAAACAGAAATATTAAGAGCATATCGTATAAAAATTTATAATAATGCAATAAATGAATTATTAACAGATAGCGAAACACTTTATTCAAATAATTATAATAGTGTAAATTCATTTGAATATACTTTAAAATATGCGTTTACCGCAGGTATAACTTACAAAATGGTAATTGAATATACTACACAAAGTTTATATTCTACATCTAAAACATTTTTATTTTCAGTTGTTCAGCAATCAGCTTTAACTCTTGATATTATTTTAACAGGAGAGAAAGATCCTGAAAATGGAAGAGTAATATTACATATTAAAAAGAATGAAAAAAATTCTAAATATACAGGGACAATGGTTATTAGGAGAAGCTCAAGTGAGACTAATTTTACTATATGGGAAGATATGTGTTTTAAAACTTTTGAAGATGTATCATTAATAGATTTTACTTGAACAGATTATACAATTAAGAGTGGAGTTTTTTATAATTATGCGGTTCAAGGAATAGAAAATAATGGAGATAGAGGTATTATGACTAAATTTATAGATCCTACTATGGTAGTTTTTGAACATATGTATCTAGTTAATAAAGATAGACAATTAAAAATTGCTTTTAATCCAAGTGTATCTTCGCTTAAAAGAGTTTATAGTGAGTCAAAAATTGAAACTATTGGAAGTCAATATCCTTTTATTAAACGCAATGCTAATGTAAACTATTTACAATTTCCAATTTCAGGAGTTATTTCTGTTGATATGGATGAAGAAAAATTATTTACCACAAAAGAGGAATTATTTGGTAAGAATTTAGACTTTTATGAACAATATAATATAGATAATGAAATTACACCAGCAACAGATATAGTTTATGAAAAAGCATTTAGAGATAAGGTTACAGAATTTTTATACGCAAATGAAGTGAAGATTTTTAGGTCTCCAACAGAAGGAAATTTTTTAGTTAAATTAATGGACATTTCATTGACACCTTTTGGACCTACAGGTCGTAGGATTTGGTCTTTCTCAGCAACCGCAACAGAAATAGATGATTTCACTATTGATAAATGTAAGGAATATGGAATCCTTCCAGAGTAATGAGGTGAAAGAATGGAAAAACAATATATATATTCCACAGACAATGAATTTTTACAGTTAATAAATAAACAAAGAATTCAAGACCAATATATTAAAATCACTTTATTAGATTGAAATGAAAATCCTATTAGTGAAATTCAAGGATTAGTCACAGGCGGAAGTGAAAGTATTAATGGTAACTCTGCAGTAAGAAGAACTTGTAATTTAAGTATGTTTGTAAAAGATGATATGTATTCTATTACAGATGTTAATAATTTAATTTCAATAAATAAAAAAATCTTTTTAGAAGTTGGAATTGAAAATAAAACAAATCAATATCTAGATGAAAAAATTATTTGGTTTCCACAAGGAACTTTTGTTGTAAACTCTGCCAATAGCTCTCATAGTTCAAGCGGAACTACAATATCTTTACAACTAAAAGATAAAATGTGTACTTTAAATGGCGAATGCGGAGGCACAATTCCCGCATCTACACAATTTGATGAATGAGAAACTATTGACGATAAAGGAAATATTATTATCTCTAAGCCTGTTGTTAGTCAAATTATTAGAGAAGCAGTTAATCACTTTGGCGGAGAACAATTATCTAAAATTATAATTAGTGATATAGATGATAGAATTAAAGCAGTTATGAAATGGATTGGAAATACTCCTATTTATATGTATTGAGATTATACAAATGGGGTTCCATCTTATGGATTAACTGTTGATTATAGTGAAGCCACATCTCATGCACAACATAGAATGTTCTCTTATGGAGACGATATTGGTTTTATTTATACTGATTTTACTTTTCCTACTGAATTAATTGGAAATGCTGGAGATAATGTCACAACTATTTTAGATAAAATAAAAAATACATTAGGAAATAACTATGAATATTTTTATGATGTTTCAGGTAATTTTAGATTCCAAGAAATAAAAAACTATTTGAATACAAAACAAGCAACAGCAGAAATAAAAAAATTATCTAATAGTGATTATTTGGTTGATATGGCAAAAGGAAAAAGAGCTTATAATTTAGATAGCACTTTGGGAACTTCTTATTCTAATAATCCTCAATATATGAATATAAAAAACGATTATGTAGTTTGAGGAACAAGGAAAACTGGAGATGGAGTTTCAGTCCCAATCCGCTATCATTTAGCTATTGATAAAAAGCCAAAAATTGGTAATATATATAATTGTTTCTTTTATTTAGATCCTGATGATGGACTTGAAAAAGCTACAATTCCTATTGAATATCAAACTAAAAATAATTTTCCTAAGGTAGGAGTTAATAAAACTTATTATCTAGACAAGAGCACAAATGTAATTTATATGTGAGATGGGAAGACCGAAAGTTATTTAACAGTAAGCGGATTGGAAACAATTGGATATCCAACAATAAATGATTTTCCTAGCCAAGGAGATAGTGAAAAAGTTTATGTAGATCAATCTACTTTAAATAGATATAGTTGAGCTATTGATCAACAATCTGATCATTATTTAGATATTCAAACACAAAAAAAGAGTTCGTATATTGACTATATTAATACTATTGCTCCTATGGAAGATAAGATTAGTCAAAACGAAGAAGATATTAAAAAAGATAATCTTGCTTTAGAGGAAATGGGAACAATAGAACAAATAAATGCGGCAATTGCTGATATGAATACAGATATAACAATACAACAAGCAACAGTAGATATGATTAAACAAGAAATAAAAACCTTAGAAGAAGAAAAAGAAAAAGCTACTTCTGAAGAAGAAAAACAAATGATACAAACTGAAATTGATAATTATACTATGGAACTCGAATTAGAACAAATGGCTTTAGAGAATTTGCAGGATCAATTAGCAGTTTTACAAAATTATTTAACTCAAAGACCAATTTTAGAACAAGAAATTTTAGATAAGCAAGAAGAAATTGAAAATCTAAGAGATAAAATTCAGATAGAATTAGAAAAATATAATAATAAAGTTGAAGAACTTTCAAATAAAGAATATGAGTATGTGTTAACAGAAAGTAAAGAATTAACAAAAGTAAAAACAACAGATTGAAGAACAGAATTATATTTACAAGGCGTAATGGCAGAACCTCTAGGAGTAAATTCTAATTATTATTATCCTGAACTTGCTGCGGAATGGCCTAAAATATATAATTTAAAAGCTGAATCTTATACTGAAAATGGTGAAACTATATATACAGGAGATTTTTATCAAGAAGTTAAAGATCATCCTGAGGAATTAACTTACTTTTTAGATTTTATAGATTCAAATGCAGAGATTAGTAAATTTAGTGTTTCAAATATAGGTAGAAGATCTTTAATTGAATCTAGTGATAGTTTTAACTGCGTTTTTGAGCCAGATGTTCCTGATTTTGTATTAATTGAATCAGGACAGGCGGATACCGCAAAAAAGAGACAAGAATGCGAAGATAAAGGACAACCTTACATTCAAGTATCAAGTAATATTTACAATATGCTTTCTTTGGGCGGATCTTCAAATAGTTGTTTTGTAGAAATTAAAAATTTACTTTATAATCATACAAAATATAATGAAAATATTCAAGTTCAATGTTTGCCTATTTATCAAATAGAACCAAATATTAGAATTGGAGTCCAAGATGTTCAAAGCAATATTTTTGGAGATTATATGATAAATACTATATCATTACCTCTTGCGCCTAATGGAACTATGTCTATTTCCGCAACGAGATCGTTAGAAAAACTATAAAAATAAAAAAGACACCCTATTTTTAAGGGTGTCTTTTTTTTTATTTATTTTTTTTTATTATTTTTGAGAGTTATAAGATAATATTTTCTTTTTTGACGTAAAAAGCATTATATTTTCTAAATAAAAATTATTACCTGCTAAATTTAAAAATTTTATTACATTTTTCACATTTACATATTTGTCTATTATTATTCATATAAGTAATCATATCTCCATAAAAAACTTTTAATATTTTATATTTTAAATGTTTACAAAACATATTTAATTACCCTCAATTTATTTCATTATTATCTTGCTCTAAGTATTGAGCTAATCCTATACAAATTGCATCTGCAATATCATCATTAACATCTAATCCATATTTGTCTTTTACAAAAGCTATATCTGCCTCTTTCAAAGTTGAACGAACTATCCCACGTCCATTTTTTATTCCACAAGTAGCCCTTCAAGAGCTTGGATAAATATATTCTATTTCTATTTTTTTATCAAAATCATAAACCATAAAAGCGATTGCCGCCTGAAGTCACATTAAAGCTCTATGAGTTTTTTGATTCCCAACTCCATATCCGCCCTCAGGACGAACTTCTTCTACAATAATTTTATCTACTTTTGATTTAGATAAAATTTCTTGAATCCCATCTCTCATTATATAAATTCTTTTTATTAAATCTGTTGATGAGGAAGCAATACATCCTCAATCTTTTAAATTACCAGCTTCAAAGAGTGCTCAGCCAGAACTTTTTGTAGATAAATCTAATGATAATATATTCATATATTATCTCCTCCTTATTTCTTATATCTACATTATATCATATTATTTCGCTTTTGTCAAAAAAAAAGAAAGAAGAAATAATTATTTTATATTATATTGTTTCTTCTTTTTTTCTATTTCTTCTTTTGGAAATTTTTCTACAATTGATACGAAATTTTTATTAAAATCATTTTGTCCATCTAGAAATAAAGCTCTATCTAAAGTTGTTATTCATTTATCTCCAGCCTCAGGAATTCTTCCTAAATTTTTATCTTCTAAATGATGAATTTGATATGCACTTGTTGCAGACACGACACACATCATATTTAATTCTTTTTGATATTGGCTTTCTCCAGGAGCAAGTAATTGTTTCCAATTATCTTCAGGCGCTTTATAGGTAAAATTAAATTTTTTAGTTTGAATTTTATTAATTACTTCGTCTAAATTAGAGCAATCAAAATTTAATATTATTGAATTTTCCTCATTGATTTTAAGCTCTTTAAAGACTGGAACCGGTGTAACAATAACCGGAATATTATTGGTTAATGCTTCGATTACACTATAACAATAGCCCTCATTATCACTCAATTGAATTAAAAAATCAGCTTTAACAATTTCATTTTGAATATCTAGTTTAGGTGATAAAACTTTCACATTTGGACTCGTTAATCCAGGTAAATTACTATTAGAATATATATATCAAGTATATTTTATTTTTTTCTTATCTAATTCATTTGATAAAGCAATAATACGCTTTCCGCCTTTTTCAATAGATAGTCTAGTAGGACTTATAAATATATATTCTTTTTCAACATTATCAGGTTCAAAAGGATTATAACATAATTCTGCTTCTTTTCCCGTTATTTCTTTTCAAGTATCACATACTAATTGAGAAACGCCTATATATTTTGTTATTTTTGGATGACCAGGCAAGTTTTCTTTTGTTAATTGTCCAGCATCTATCATAGCTTTATAATCACCATGTAAAACCAAATAATATTCCTTTGCTTTTATTGAATCTATAATATCGGTATTAAAGTTAAAGAAAGCATGCTCACATTCAAAAGTCATTCCAGATTTATACTCTATACACTTAACATATTTTTTTAATCTTTTTAATTGTTGTTCATTACAATATTTATAAACAATGGCTAAATCATAATCTTTATATTTTTTAGCTAAATAATAGAAGAAGGTTTCTATTCCACCGATAGCAAGAATTGATTGAAAGTAATAAATATTTTTAAATTTCATTAGGCTTCCTCCTTTTATTGTCTTGTAATATTGTTTTTAATATCTTTTTGTGCAGTTTCCATTCGATATATTCGATGAGCTTCACAGTAAGATGTCTTACATTGTAGATCCATTAAATCAGCACAATAGCGATACATACTTGATAATCATTTTCCATTTTGTAGATTAGCATTTGTAGAGCAAGAAGTAGGATTATTCCTGTTCCAATTTACTATTGGTTTTAAACATGGGACTACAGTTTGTAATACGTCACATTGGGCGATATGTTGAACCACATCTTCCATTAAAGTATTTTCAGGAAAATGTTGTATTAATTCTGTTTTTATACATTTTGTTCAACAAGCGACATCACATACTGCAACCAAATCTTCAGGTGTTGATTGAGTTAATATAACAGATCTTTTTTCATCTCCGCATCAATTGTAAGAAAGTCTAATGCAATCAGGATAATTATTTGCTATAATAATTTTATATATTGAATCTAAACAAAAACTATCATCAAATTCATCATCACTATCTATAAACAAAGTATAAGGTGCAGGAGATTTAAAGTCTATTCCTAAATTTCTACTACCACCATTTCATCTTTTTTCTTTTAATAATATACTATGTATATTTGAATATTCTTTACAATATTTATTTATAATTTCAACAGAATTATCATCACTAACATCATCAATAATAATTATTTCAAATTCTTGAAAAGTTTGTTTTAAAATAGAATTAAGACAAGCTTCTATATATTTTCCATTATTATAATTAGGAATGATAATTTTGAAAAAAGGAGATTTATTTAGTTCCTGTGCTACCAAAACCACCATCTCCTCTTTCAGTTTCTGTTAATTCTTTTACTTTTTCTAATTCAACTGATAAATATGGAATAATAATTAATTGAGCGATTCTATCTCCATTTTCTATATAGCGGATTTCATCACTATCATTGTGGATTGCTACAATTATTTCTCCACGATAATCACTATCTACAACTCCTATACAGTTGGCGGGTCTTAATCCTTGTTTTGTAGCAAGCCCACTACGAGCAAAAATGCCAGCAAAATATCCTTTAGGGCATTCAATAGCAATTCCAGTTCCTATTTTTGTGGTTTGATGTGGTAAAATTTGTAGTGTTTCATGTTCTTTTAATCTTGCATATAAATCATAACCTGCGGCTTCCGCGCTGCCGCGAGTTGGTAATATAGCATCATCATATATCTTCATTATTTTCATAGTTCTACTCCTTAAAATGCACTTTCTATATCATTAGCATAAGATATTTCAGTTCTAAATTCAGGTTCTTTTTCATCTGTAAAAGCTTTTGTTAAAGTAACTTTATAATAAGTGTCAATAATTTCGCCCTTTTGTTTCTTTTCTTTATATTCACTTGAATATTTTTTTAAGATAAAATGATTATCAGATTTTGCTTCTTCGATCATTCTTTTTGCTTCATCTTCTTTATCAACTCTATAAGTTTCAACTGTTTGTATTAAATATTTCATTTTACTCCTCCTATATAATATTTATTGTTAAATCATAATTAGAATATTTTTCTAATTTATAATTTTGTAGTTTTTTAGCAATTCCTTTTGAATATAATTTAGAGCCTTTAAAATCAACAATATGGCAATCTTCTTCTTGTAATAAATTAAAAACAACTTCATTTAATTTATCAATTGTTGAAATTAAAGTTCTTTTAACTTCATTATTTTCTACAAATAAAATTTGACTAGGCATATCAAACATTTTACACATTATAATTATTTTTTTATCCATTATTAACCTCCAATTCTTCTTCTATGTCTATAACACCTTCATTATATGGAAAGAAGTAATAAACATAAGAATCTTCTTCTATTGATACTCATATCTCAATAGCTTGTTTATCTTTTGTAATATCAATACCACGAATTTCTCCCCTATTTTTTAAACATTCATCTATTAATACATCAACTGTTTTTTTACATTTTTCTTTATAAGCATAATAAGTTTCATATCCTAAATCAAATAATGTATAATCTCTTCTTTCGTGGCAAAGTAACATATAATATTCATTGTTAGTTTTTTCTAAAAAATTTTTGATTTCTTCTTTTTTACTATTAATAACTCCTTGAGAAAGTTCTTTTTCTGAAGTTTGAACGATATTTTTATTAACATCATATAAAGTTCCAAGCTCAATGGTAGTTTCTTTTTCTTTTTCTTCCATATTCTTTCTCCTCTACTAAATCCAAGTATTTGATATAGAATATCTAATATTGGATTAATACTATTTTTAAAAATACAATTTTTAGTATATTTTCTTAATATGTGCATTTTATATAAACGATTGCGGGCAGATCACTCATTAATCAAAGATTTTTTTGTTCTTTTATCAATAGAAGAAAAATAATTTTCTTTTTGTTTGATTTTATCTAATATAATACTCATTTTATTTTTATTTAAAATTTTATAACTATCCATAATTGTAACATAATTTTCATTTATATAAATTTTTAAACCTTTAATTTTTGTTTCCGCAATATCTTTACTCATATTAAGACTCCTTTGTTAATTCATAAACTTTACAAATACCTTCAAAATGATCCAATTCATGTTGAATAATTGCACTCATTCAGCCCCCTTCAGAAATTTCTTTCTTTTCTCCATTTTCATCTGTATATTGACAAATTACTTTCTGCGCTCTTTCTACTTCAACATATTTACCAGATCTGTTTGTTGTTGAGTTCAACATATTTACCAGGATCACTTAAACACCCTTCTCTAAATTTTTTTATTCCAGAAGGACCTGAACGTCTTCAAGTAATAACAGGATTAATCATGACAATTTCTTTTCCATAATTTATAATACATACTCTTAAAGGAACTCCTATTTGAATAGCAGATAAACCTACTCCTGTAGGATCTTCATGCAATGTATCTTTCAAGTCTTGAACTAATTGTTTAAAAGTTTCATCTTTTAAATCAGTTACTTCTTGACTTTTTAATGAAAGTATTTCTATATCATTTGGATATGTTAATATTTTTCTTTTCATAATCAAATTCCTTTCTTTTTTCTTATATAAATATTATATCATTAATTTTAAAAAAAGTCAAAAAAAAAGGATTAATTTATATTAATCCTATCATTAATATATTGAGATTTTATCAGGCGACGGCCACCTTTAGTTTCTTCATATTTATATCTTTCTTCAAATCCTAACAGAAGTTCTCTAATACGAATAAGAGATTCTTTATCAAGTTTTTTCATTTGATTTTCATATATAAGAATTTCTGTTATTTTTTCAAAACATTTTCTATCTATTCGTTCTATAATGTGAAGATAATCATGAGAAGTATCTTGTTTTAAAATGGCTCCATTTCAAAATAAATATCCATCTCCAAGACCTTTAGCTTTGCATTCTCTTTTAGGAACTACTAAATGATGAAAACTTAGTTCATTAGTTCTTTTGAAAGTATATCCCATAAAGTCATATTTTAATTTATTTATTTTAAAAATCTCAATCATTTCATGGGTAACTTGTTTCATATATACCTCCAATATAAAAAGATTATCTTTTTAAGGTAATCTTTATTTAATATATAAAACTATTTCATTTTTTTCTAAACTTTTTTGTATATCTATTATTCTTTGATTAGGACTCCCTTTAAAAGGAAGTGTAATATCTCTTTGGTTTAATATAAAAGGTCCATCTACTAAAACATCACAATTTTTTAATAATTCTAAAGTATCTTTATTTTCTTTTAATTTTTCAAATAATTGTCCACTATATATTCAAACATTTAATCCTAAAGAGTGAGCATAGATTGCTAATTCTTTATTTTCTTGTGGTTGTAGAAAAGGATCCCCGCCACTTAAAGTAATTCCACAGTGTTTTTGAGAGTGTTCTTTAATTTTACTCTTTAAATAATCAATTTTAAAATCTTTCCCATCTTTTAAATTTCAAGTCTCTGGATTATGGCAACCAGGGCAGTGTACTTTGCATCCCTGGTTCCATATTACCATTCTAATTCCTTTTCCATTTGTATAATTTTCAAACTCAATATCTCTAGCAAGCCTCATTATTTCAATCCTTTAATTCTTTAGAATGTTTATAACGCATTTCAACTTCTTGTTGTTTTCCTTTGTTAAAAGCAGTTTTATAATTTCCAGTTAAATATCCTGTTACTCTACGCAATTGTTGAATATTTTCACTTCCGCATTCAGGACATTTATTATTAAACTCATCACAATATCCGCATTCTAAGCAAGTATCATTAGGCACATTTATTGCAAAATAAGGGATATCTTTATCCATTGCATAGTTTACTAATTGTTCAAGAGCTTCTAAATTATTTTTAACTCCACTGTCTAATTCAACATATGTAATACAACCTGCATTAGAATAACCTGTTAATTGACTTTCAATATCAATCTTTTCATATGGGGAAACATGCTTCCAAACAGGAACATGAATACTGTTAGTGAAAAAATCTTTATCTGAAACATTTGGAATAATTCCATATTGTTTTTTAAATTTCTTCATTGCCGTATAGCATAAATTTTCGGCAGGTGTATAATATACTCCAAAATTTAAATGTTTATCTTTTTTAAATTCCGCACAACGCAATTTAAATAAATTTTCAATTCTTTTTGCGAGGTTCATACCTTCTTCAGTAGTATGATCTGTTCCAATTAAAATTTGTAATGTTTCTGCTAGACCTAATTGTCCAATAGCAAGAGTTCCATGTTTCATTGCACTTTCTATTGTTTTACCATCAAATCCCATCATAACTCCATTTTCATACATAAATTTTGCTGAAGCAGGATTTTGAGAACATATCCATTTATATCTTTCAATTAAAATATCTCTAGCTTCAAATAATTTCTCATCAAGAATTTCAAGAAAAGCATCGATTGCAGAATATTTTTCTGATGACCAAGGATTTTTTGAAACTTCTTCTTGTGCCATCATCGCAAGAGTTGGTAAAATTATTGTAACAGGAGCAATATTTCCACGACCATCTTTAATTTGAGGATTAGTTCCTTCTTCTGCATTAATATCTGCGCCATTGTAAGTTCTACACGTTTTTATCTTATGTTACCATAAGCACTGACTATATCTTCTACCTTTTGGTAGTCTTCCGCTTCGAGCAGGTGCTTATCTCCTGCCCTACTCCCTTACATTCATCAGGGATAGTCGATACACTTTATTCATCACAATATTCAAATATATAAGTATTTTTATAAGGACTTTTTACTGTTCCATTTAATCTTTGTGAAATTGATGTTTTTCCGCCTTTTATTCCACATGCTCTTGCGCAACCTATTATGCTATCAAAATATTCTATTTCATTGGTTTGAATATTTATTCTTTTTATTTTTTTAGCCATAGGATTAAGTCCTTCCATTTTAGTTTTACTTATTTTTTCTTTTATAATTTTCATTTCTTCTTCTGTTTTATTTTTATATGTATTTCCGCCACATTTATAAATAGCATCAGTTTCATTATATCCATCTATTGTGGCATTATAATATCGTATCCAATATTGTTCTTTTTGATTTAATTCTTCTTGAGAAGATGCTATATCTATTTCTTCAATAATAAAACTTTCTTTTCCATATTTTCTTATTGCCCTTGCAAAATGAGTATCTAAAATATTATGCAATGCATCGTTAATATGTCTATTTAATCTATCTTTAATAGGTCTTATTGTTTGACCTATATAAACTTTATTATTTTGAATATTTGTTATTTTATATATTCACATATAGAAATCTCCTTCCTATATTGTGATGAATCTTAGCACGGTCTCATCCTCTTGGGACCTAACCGTTAGCAGCATTTTTGCCACACCCTCGAGCGAGGTTCAAAAGATTTTAGATGAGCTGTAGTTTACACTTACCCATCGTTGAAACATATGTCCTAGGATCATTTCTATCATATCCAGCATTTACGCTTCAGTCTACATTTACATAATTAGGGTATAATCTTTGAGCTGTTGATTTAAGTGCTAATTGGAATAAGTCGTAATTAGGATCACCTGGTTTACGGTTAACACCTTTCATACAT
>ERZ779969.118-NODE-118-length-29986-cov-2.83108_pt1 | contig 29986 bp, 17 predicted proteins | sample MGYA00511538_ERZ779969 | MGnify/ENA primary metagenome ERZ779969 (study PRJEB29588, sample SAMEA2151391) | human gut metagenome | biome: human gut; feature: human-associated habitat; material: faeces | place: Denmark | collected 2008/2010 ... | reverse complement strand
GGGGGATCGCCTGCCAGTCATACCGATTATGCATTTGAGGTGACGACATACCGGGTGGATGGTGTTTATACCGACCACCGTCGTCCGGAATCCGTGTGCTTCACAGCGAGCCTGGAAGAGGATCTGAAACGACGGGATTTTACGATCAATGCAATGGCATATAACCCGGAACAGGGTGTGATCGACATTTTCGGTGGACAGGAGGACCTGGAGAAAGGAATCATCCGCTGCGTGGGTGAGGCATCAGAACGGTTCGACGAGGATGCACTTCGTATCCTGCGTGCAGTCCGGTTTGCGGCACAGCTTGATTTTGTAATTGAAGATCAGACGCGGGAAGCGATGCGCGATCAGGCAAAGTTCCTGAAGGATATCAGTGCAGAACGGATCTGTACTGAGCTTACGAAGATGATCGTTTCGAAGCATCCGGAACGGCTGGAAGAAGCGTACGAGCTGGGACTCACCAATATATTTCTGCCGGAGTTCGACCGGATGATGCAGACGCCACAGAATAACCCGTATCATCTGTATGATGTCGGTCGTCATACGCTGCAGGTGACGCGGGCAGTATCAGCAACACCTGTACTGCGTTATGCGGCGTTGCTCCATGATGTTGGAAAACCAGAATGTAAGACGACAGACGAAACAGGAGTCGATCATTTCTATGGACATCAGGAACTCTCTGCGAAGATGGCGCGCACGATTCTGCGTCGGTTAAAGCTTGATAACGATACGATCAATCAGGTTTGCAGACTGGTGAGAAATCACGATTATGGACTCTCCGGGGGCGGACCGGGGATGAAGAGCTTCCGTCGGTTTGTGGCACAGCTTGGCGCGGAGCATTTCGCAGATTTTCTGGAGATCCGAAAGGGCGATATGGCAGGTCAGAGTGCGTATCATCTCGAACAGCGCAGACAGGTGATCGCACATATGGAAGCGATGTATGCAGAGATCATAGAACAGAAGCAATGTTTGAAACTGTCGGAACTTGAAATCAGTGGAAAAGATCTCATCGCGATCGGTGTAAAACCGGGGCCGGATATGGGACGCATTTTGAAGGCACTGCTGGACCGGGTACTTGAAGAACCGGAATTGAATACAAGAGAACAATTATTGGCGATTGTAAAGGAATCGTATCTATAGATGCGGACGATCAATCGGAATGAATCCGCCCTTCCCGGCATACAATTAACAAGACTGATGTTGGGAGGGGATTTTTTGTGGCTGAAAAAATGTCGGAAGTATTCGAGATGTACGATGTGAGATTGGATCACATAGGACGGGGACGGGGAGCGATGCTGCTGCAGACGGACAAGGGGGTGCGCCAGATCCGGGCAACGACAGCCGGAGAAAAACGGCTGCAGGCAGAGTATGATTTTAAAGAGCATATGTATCTGGCAGGCTTTCCACATATTGACCGGCTTGTGAAAAATGTGGAGGATGAACTGATTACATACGATCGTTATGGGAATCCGTTTGTGATGCGGATGTTTTTTGACGGTCGTGAGATGGGTGTCAGCAACAAAAATGAAATCATGCTTGCGGTTGATAATCTGGTTGCCCTGCATCGGGCTGGACGTACGGTCTGGCAGGAAGTTGATCGCGATATGCAGATCCGGGAGAAGAATGATGTTAAGCGTCGGAATCGGGAAATGAAGCGAGTACATAATTATATTGCGAAACAGAGTCCGAAACGGGAATTTGAATCTTTGTTTATGCAGGCATTTCCGTACTTTTATGAGCAGGGGCTGAACTGTGAACAGGCAGAGGCGGGGACGGCGGGCGAATCTGAACATATGGGATATTGTCATGGCACTTACAATCATCATAGTGTCCTTGTATGTGGGACAGCCGATGCGCGCTATATCGCAACGATTAATTTTGAAAAATATCATATCGGGAACCAGTTGCAGGATCTGTATTATTTCATTCGGAAAACCGTGGAAAAAAATGGATATGCGTTTGCACTGCTCACTGCGATCTTAGAACGGTACCAGCAGGGAATCCCATTGCAACAGATGGACGTTGCGTATATTTGTGGACTCTACCGGTATCCTGAAAAATTCTATAAGCTCTCAAATCAATATATGAATGGTTCGAAGACACGCATTTCTCCGAAAATGGTCGAGAAGTTGAACCGGATCATGGAAGAGGAAGAGAAGAAGCAGACGTTGCTTGAAAAATTATCTTCCTATAATATCTCGAAAAAATGAATATATAATCTTCACATTTGCAAAATAATCTTGTATAATACAGAGGTTAAGGTGGTTTTATGGATAAGCGGAAGATACAATATGGAATCGTTGTGTTGATGCTTGCGTTCGTGTTCGTGGGCTGTGGGCAAAAAAAGAAGAATGATGTCAAGGTCTATGAGAACACGGAGGAAGTCACGGCAGATCATGAAGAGGCTTCCATGACGGCAATCATAACGAGCATGGACATGGAAAATAATCAGATGCATTTTGTATCGGTGCTGGATGGTACAGATATAACATTGCAGTATCATGGCGGTGTGCGCGTGACAGATACGACGGGCGCGGATATCGGCATTGACAATGTTGCCTGTGGAAATGTCGTGGATATCGTGTATTATATGGATACAGAGAAGCTGGTCAGTATCGCGAAGAATGCGAAGGTGAAGACATATACACAGATTAAGAAGTTCCTGTACCGGCAGGATGACCATACCGCTGTCTATAATGGAAATCGTTTCCCGGTATCGGATTATGCACAGGTATTTGATGGGGATCAGGCGCTTTCTCTCGTGGATGTAAACACAGAGGATGAGGTGACGCTGTCCTTGTGGAATGGCAATCTGGTGTCCGTGATCATTACGAAGGGGCACGGGTATGTCCGGCTGTTAAATCAGGGGACATATGTTGGCGGATTTGTAGAGATTGGAAAAGATGTGATTGTTCCAGTTACTGCAGATATGCTGGTAGCAGTCGGGGAAGGCGATTATACACTTCGTATCAGTAAAAATGGATATTCCGGAGAGAAGAGTATCCGTGTGACAAAGGATCGCGAGTTAAATGTAGATATCTCAGATATTGCAATTCCATCCGGAACGGTAACGTTTGCTGTGACGCCGGAGGATGCGAATGAAGTCATCAAGGTTGATGGCGAGGTGATCGCGAACCGGACGTATACCGGATTGTACGGCGATCATGAATTAAGCATTACAGCGGATGGCTATGACAGCTTCCGTGGAAGCTTTAAAATCACAGAGACGATGAAAACCTTGCGCGTAACCTTGCAGCAGGAAACGACCGAAGAGACAACGGAAGATACGACTGAGGCAACGACGCAGGAGGGACAGACAACTGCATCCGGGCAGACTACGACGCAGACGACTGCAACGACACAGGGATCACAGACGACCACTGCGACGACGCAGAGTGGGCAGACGACGGAGTCCGCGGAGCAGGGCAATAAAATTACGATTAAAAAACCGGAGGGTGTGGGCGTATATTTCGACGGCGATTATGTCGGAATCGCACCGGTGTCGATCAGGAAGACAGCGGGAACACATACGATCACGCTATACAAAGCCGGTTATTTGATAAAAAGTTATACAATACAAGCCGAAGATAACGGCAAAGACGATGAATATAGCTACGCGGATCTGATATCCGTGCTGGACTAAATAGTAGGAGGAACATCATGGACATGGATTACAAAAAGGTTTATGAAGAATGGCTGACAAACCCGTTTTTTGATGAAGCAACAAGACAGGAGCTGGCAGCAATCAAGGATGACGAGAAAGAAATCAAAGAGCGTTTCTATACGGATCTTGAATTCGGAACAGCTGGATTGCGCGGTATTATTGGCGCCGGTACGAACCGCATGAATAATTATATTGTTGCGAAGGCGACACAGGGACTTGCAAATTATATCAAACAGCGTAAGAAGCAGGCAAAGGGTGTTGCGATTGCCTATGATTCCAGACATTGTTCACCAGAGTTTGCAGATGTAGCAGCCTTGTGTCTGGCAGCAAACGGTATCAAGGCATATGTGTTTGAGTCTCTTCGTCCAACACCAGAGCTTTCTTTTGCAGTCCGTTACCTTGGTTGTGTGGCAGGTATTAACGTAACAGCCAGCCACAACCCACCAGAGTACAACGGATACAAGGTATATTGGGAGGATGGTGCACAGATTACACCTCCACATGATGCGGGTATCATGCGTGAGGTAAAGGCAATCTCTGTACAGGATGCCATTACAATGCCAAAGCAGGAAGCAATCCATGAAGGTTTGTATGAAGTCATCGGCAAGGAAATCGATGATGCATATATGGCAGAGCTGAAGAAGCTTGTACTGCATCAGGAGTGCATCGACAAATACGGAAAAGAATTAAAGATTGTATATACACCATTGCATGGAACGGGAAATATCCCAGCCAGAAGAATTCTGCGTGAACTTGGCTTTGAGAATGTATATGTTGTTCCAGAGCAGGAATTGCCAGATGGCGATTTCCCAACTGTAAGCTATCCAAACCCGGAGGCAGCAGAAGCATTCGAGCTTGCACTTGCACTTGCAAAGCAGCATGACGCAGATCTCGTTCTCGCAACGGATCCAGATGCAGACCGTCTCGGTGTGTATGTAAAGGATAAGGATGGCGAGTATCACTGCCTGACCGGAAATATGTCGGGAAGTCTGCTTGCGGAATATGAGCTCAGCCAGATCAAGGCGACAAAGGGACTGCCGAAGGATGGCGCACTGATCAAGTCTATCGTTACAACAAACCTTGTAAATGAGATGGCGAAGAGCTACGGCGTGAAGCTCGTAGAGGTTCTGACAGGATTCAAGTTCATTGGACAGAAGATGTTGGAGTTTGAGACAAAACATAATGGCACATATCTCTTCGGATTTGAGGAGAGCTACGGATGTCTGATCGGTACACATGCCAGAGATAAGGATGCGATCGTAGCAACGATGGCACTCTGTGAGGCAGCTGCATATTACCGTTCACAGGGCAAGACTTTGTGGGATGCCATGATCGATATTTATGAGAAGTATGGTTATCATGTAGATGCGATCCATACACTGACATTAAAGGGTATCGAAGGTCTGGAGAAGATCAAGAGTATCATGGATCAGTTAAAGTCTCATACACCAAAGGAGATTGCAGGCTTAGAAGTGCTCTGGGCACGTAATTACGACAACGATACAGCGACAAACATGAAGAATAAGGCGGTTGTTCCAACCGGACTTCCGAAGTCAAACGTTGTATATTACGAGCTCGAAGGTGGCGCTTGGCTTTGCGTCCGTCCATCCGGTACAGAGCCAAAGATCAAATTCTACTATGGCGTTATCGGTAAGGATTTCGATGATGCACAGAAGAAGTCAGAGGAATTTGGCGAAGCAGTCAACAAGATGATTGAATACATGATGTAAGAGTATGAAAGCGATTTCGGGAACCCGAAGGGTGAAGAAATCGCTTTTGTTATAGTGAAAGAAAATGAAGGGAAGATGACATGCTGCAACTGAAGAACATAGTAAAGGACTATGGAGAGGGCGATTCAAAGGTACAGGCATTAAAGGGAGTCAGTATTAATTTTCGGGCAAATGAATTTGTTTCGATTCTTGGACATTCCGGTTGTGGAAAGACAACACTCTTGAATATCGTGGGAGGGCTCGATCAGTACACCGATGGCGATTTGATAATCAAGGGAAAAACAACAAAGAAATACAAGGATAAGGACTGGGATACCTATCGGAACCATAGCGTTGGTTTTGTATTCCAGAGCTATAATCTGATCATGCACCAGACGGTGCTGCAGAATGTCGAGCTGGCATTGACCTTGTCGGGTGTCTCGAAGAGCGAGCGCAGACGCCGGGCGAAGGAAGTGCTCGAGAAGGTTGGACTCGGTAGCCAGATCCATAAAAAGCCAAATCAGATGTCCGGTGGACAGATGCAGCGTGTGGCAATCGCGCGTGCACTGATCAATGATCCGGAGATTCTGCTTGCGGATGAACCGACCGGTGCACTTGATACAGAGACAAGCGTGCAGATTATGGATCTTCTGAAGGAGATTGCAAAAGACCGTCTCGTTATTATGGTTACCCATAACCCGGAGCTTGCAGAGCAGTACAGTACACGAATTGTTAAGCTGTTGGATGGTGAGATTACAGATGATAGCATGCCGTATTCCGATGAGGAAGCAGCGAAGGAAACGTATGAGGAATTAAGCAAGAAGGACTTAAAGCATAAGCGGATGTCGTATTTTACAGCGTTGAATCTGTCCTTTAACAACCTGCTTACAAAGAAGGGACGAACCCTGCTTACCGCATTTGCAGGCAGTATCGGTATTATCGGAATCGCGCTGATCTTATCGTTGTCCGATGGGTTCCGGAATTATATCAAGAGCGTGGAGGAAGATACTCTTTCTACCTACCCGCTGGAGATCACGGATGAGTCCATTGACATGTCCGCAATGATGGGAATTATGCTCGGCACCGAGATGAAGAGTGAAGAAGAGCATGATATGGACAAGGTGTATTCAAACAACTTTGTCGGTAATTATATGAAGAATATGCTTGGTGAAGTCAAGGTTAACGACATGGTATCCTTCAAGGATTATATCGAGGAAGGTGACGGTCAGAAGATGAAGGACTACACCAGCGATATCATGTACACCTATGGCATTACGATTAACGCTTACAAAAGTGATGTAGAGAAAGAAGTCTATCAGGTCAATCCAAGTACCGTCTTTGACAGTATCGGATTTGGTTCGATGTCAGAGATGGATAACCTGGGTATGACAGGGACGCAGAGTACGACGAATGTCTGGTCCGAGATGATCAGCAATCAGGAGTTGCTCGAGAACCAGTATGATGTTGTAGCCGGACGCTGGCCGGAGAATTACGATGAAGTCGTGATGGTCGTGACGAAGGATAACGAGATCAGCGATTATGAGTTGTATTCGCTTGGCATCCGGGATGTCAGCGAGATGCAGGAGATGATGCGTGCGGCATTGAAGGGTGAGACGAAGACGTATCCAAACACCTCGTACACCTATGATGACCTGCTGAGCCTCACCTATAAGGTAATTCCATCTTCCGATTTTTACGAATACGATGATTCAGAGAAATGTTATGTGGATAAGAGCGATGATGCTGATTACCTGAAAGATAAGATCAAAAATGGTCTGGATATCAAGGTGGTTGGTATCGTCCGCCCGAATGAGGATGCAACAGTACATTCGATCACAACAACGATTGGTTATACGCATGCACTGGTGGAGAAGTTGATGGATCTGTCGAGAGACAGCGAAGTTGGCAAGGCGCAGCTGGATGATCCAGATAAGAATGTATTTACCGGCTATGAATTTGGTGCAGATCTGAACGAGGAGGCACAGAAGGAAGCTGAGCAGCAGGCGCAGGATGCAATGAGCGAGATGGGAATCGCAGACATGACAGAGGATCAGCTGTATGAATATATGGCGAGCCTTCCGGCAGATCAGTTGAAGCAGTTTATGCAGACGATGACGGAACAGACGCAGAGTGTGTCAAACAGCATGTCGCTGTCCGATCTGAAATCCGCTGAGAATGCGACCTATGATGACAACCTTGTCACACTTGGTATCGCTTATGAGAATGATCCGAAGGTCATCCGCATCTATCCGATCGATTTTGAGTCGAAGGAAAAGATCATCGACGTGATCGAAGAATATAACGATATGGTGAAAGCAAACGGCGAAGAGGAGAAGGAAATCTCTTACACAGATATGGTAGGAACGATGATGTCTTCCATCAGTACGATTATCAATGCGATTTCGTATGTGCTGATGGCGTTCGTGGCAATCTCGCTCGTGGTAAGCTCGATCATGATTGGTATCATCACATATATTTCCGTATTGGAGCGGACGAAGGAGATTGGTGTGCTGCGAAGCATCGGTGCATCGAAGAAGGATATCTCGCGTGTATTTAACGCGGAGACGATTATCATTGGTTTCGTGGCAGGTTTGATCGGTATTGGAGTTACCGTGCTCCTGAACATCCCAATCAATGCAGTCATTCACCATTTTGCAGGACTGACCGGCGTTGCGAAGCTTCCGGTTACAGGTGGTGCGCTCTTGGTTGCAATCAGCGTTGTGCTGACGATGATCGGTGGATTGATTCCGTCGCGTGTAGCATCAAAGAAGGATCCAGTGGAAGCATTGCGGAGTGAGTAAATAGTTATTCGAAAAGACGTGTTACAGGAGGATTTCGAATATGAGAACATTTGAAGATATAAAGATTGCGGTTGCAGGAACCGGCTACGTCGGATTGTCACTTGCAACCCTGTTGTCCCAGAAGCATACGGTGACAGCAGTGGATATCGTGCCTGAGAAGGTGGAGAAGATCAATCATAAGATTTCTCCGATTCAGGACGATTATATTGAGAAGTATCTGGCAGAGAAGGAGTTGCATCTGACAGCAACCTTAGATGGAGGGACAGCATATCGCGATGCGGATTTTGTCATCATTGCTGCGCCGACAAACTACGACAGTCAGAAGAACTTCTTCGATACCACAGCGGTGGAAGCCGTGATTGAACTTGTGCTGAAGGTGAATCCGGAAGCATTTATGGTAATCAAATCGACGATCCCGGTTGGTTATACGGAGTCAGTAAGAAAGAAATATCAGACAAGCCGGATTCTGTTTTCTCCGGAATTTCTGCGGGAGTCCAAGGCACTGTATGACAATTTGTATCCAAGCCGTATTATTATTGGTACAGATAAGTCGGATGCAGAAGTAGATGCGGCGGCGCATACTTTTGCACGGTTGTTGCAGGAGGGCGCAGAAAAGGAAAATATAGATACGCTGTTTATGGGATTTACGGAAGCAGAAGCGGTCAAGCTTTTTGCAAACACCTATCTCGCCCTACGTGTATCCTATTTCAATGAGTTAGATACTTATGCAGAGATGAAAGGGCTGGATACCCAGGCAATTATTGATGGTGTGTGCCTGGATCCGAGAATCGGAACACAGTATAACAATCCGAGCTTCGGTTATGGTGGGTACTGCCTGCCGAAGGATACGAAGCAGCTGCTTGCGAATTATGACAGTGTGCCACAGAATATGATGACGGCGATTGTGGAGAGTAACCGGACGCGGAAAGATTTTATTGCGGGTCGTGTGCTTGAAAAAGCCGGTTATTACAGCTATGGCGCGAACAATGAATGGAATGCTGAAAGTGAGAAAAAAGTTACGATTGGTGTCTATCGACTCACGATGAAATCAAATTCGGATAATTTCCGTCAGAGTTCGATTCAAGGCGTGATGAAACGTGTGAAGGCGAAGGGGGCGAGTGTAATCGTATATGAGCCGACACTGCCGGATGGAACGACATTTTTTGGCTCCAAGATCGTAAATGATCTGGTAGAGTTTAAGAAACAGAGTGATGCAATTCTTGCAAACCGTTACAGCGCAGAGCTGGACGATGTGCAGGAAAAGGTATATACAAGAGATATATTTCGAAGAGATTAAAGGCTAAGAGGAGGGTAAACATGAAAAAGTATGATTATTTAGTGGTAGGTGCCGGACTTTACGGTGCGGTATTTGCACAGCAGGCAAAGGAAAAAGGGAAAAAGGTGCTTGTGATTGACAAGCGTCCACATATTGCCGGAAATGTGTACACAGAGGATGTAGAGGGTATCCATGTACACAAATATGGTGCGCATATCTTCCACACGAACAACAAAGAGGTATGGGATTATATTACGAAGTTTGCAGAGTTCAACCGGTTCACGAATTCACCGGTTGCAAATTACAAAGGCGAGCTTTACAGCCTGCCGTTTAACATGTACACATTTAATAAAATGTGGGGTGTGGTAACGCCAGAAGAGGCAGCGGAAAAAATCGAAGAGCAGAAAAAGGCAGCTGGTATCACGGAGCCTAAGAATCTGGAAGAGCAGGCAATCAGTCTGGTTGGAACAGATATCTATGAGAAGCTGGTAAAAGGCTATACGGAAAAACAGTGGGGACGCCCATGTACAGAGCTTCCTGCGTTTATCATCAAGCGTCTGCCAGTCCGTCTGACATTTGACAACAATTATTTCAATGCTCTGTATCAGGGTATTCCGATGGGCGGCTACACGAAGATGGTGGAGAACCTTCTGGCTGGTATTGAAGTAAAGGTTTCTACCGATTATTTTGCAAACAAAGCAGAGTATGATGCGATGGCAGAGAAGGTTGTCTATACAGGTGCCATTGATGCTTATTTTGATTATAAGCTTGGCGCGCTTGAATATCGTTCCGTGCGGTTTGAGACAGAACTTTTAGACAAGCCAAACTTCCAGGGAAATGCGGCAGTGAACTACACAGATGCTGAGACACCTTGGACACGTATCATCGAGCATAAATGGTTCGAGTTTGGCAAGGATGATGCAGGCAATGATCTGCCAAAGACCGTTGTTTCACGCGAATACTCTTCTGAGTGGAAGGTGGGCGATGAGCCATATTATCCGGTAAATGATGAGAAAAATGGCGCGCTGTATCAGCAGTACAAGGAGCTTGGCGAGCAGGAGGAGCATGTGATCTTCGGCGGACGTCTTGGCGAGTACAAGTATTATGATATGGATGCAGTAATCGCATCTGCACTTGCAATGAGTGAGAAAGAGCTGGGCAAATAACAGCAATACGATAACAATCAAAAAGAGCAGTTGGAAACAGATATGTGTTCCAGTTGCTCTTTTGGTTTCTGTGAATTTGTTTTGCGAAAGCTCAAAAGTGTTATCGTAACAGTTCCAGAATTGTATTTACCATCAGGTCGTTCTGCATCGGATTCATGATTGAGAATCGTACAAAATGCGAATCCAGACCGTGAAAATTCTCGCAGTTCCGAAGGACAATGCCCTTCAGATTGCAATGTGCCAGCAGGGATTTTGCAGTGACATCCTCTTTTAGAATCTGCATCAGCGCGAAGTTTGCACTCGGTTTGAACAACCGCAGATTCTTGTTTGTATTCATTGCTGCGTAGATCAGGTTGCGCTCGGTAAAGATGCGGGAGTGCGATTCGTGGATGTAGGCGGTATCCTCCAGCATAGCAGTACAGGCAGCTGCGGTCAGACAGGAAATGCTGTTTGGTGTGGCGGTCATATTGATGATCGTCATGTTTGTTTCGTTGTTCATGATCGCATAAGCAAGTCGCAGTCCTGGTACAGAGAAGAATTTGGATACGCTGCGCAAAATAATCAGGTTGTCATAGGTATTTACCAGAGAGATCGCAGTGTTACGCTCATAGTTCTCTGTAAATTCAATGTACATTTCGTCGAGTAAAAGTGCGATGCCAAGCTCCTTGCATGCGGCTGCAAGTTTCTCGATATCTGCTTTTGATATAAGCTGGGAGGTTGGATTGTTTGGATTTCCGAGGATCACAATATCGTATGTATCCGATAAGTGTGCAATAAAATCATCCATATCCAAATGGTAATCCTGATTGATGTCCAGCTCATAGAAGTATGTTTCGCAACCATACACGGATAATACATGTTCATAATCCGTGGCTGATGGGATCGGCAGTAAAGCCTTCTTTGGTGCAAGAAGTGCAACAAAGAGACGCAGCAGATCAGAGCTGCCGCTGCCAAGCACCAAATGCTCTGGCGCACAGCAGGCATAAGAAGCGATGGCGTTCCGTAAAGGGTCGTAGTATGTGTCAGGATAGCGACCGACCGCGCTGATATTTTCCATGATCGCGCGTGTCACGCTGTCCGGGACACCGAGTGGATTGCAATTTATGTCATATCGCACAGTCTCATACTGTTCGATGCGAAGTGGTCCGTTGCTCATAGTTTCCTCCTAATAATTAGAAAACAAACCATTTATATCCCTGTCTTGAAAAAAGAAAGGGGGTTTGTTATAATGTGATATGTGTTAAAAGGGGATAGTGGGTGAACTATACCCTCATATCGATAATTATACCTATTAAATAGACGAATGACAAGTAGGTTTTCATTACGAAGCCGAGAAATAAAGGAGATACCATGAAGGCGATAGTAGAACATTACGCAAAGGGCGAATTTCAGGTAGACCGGCCTGAGGTAGCGATATCAGAAAAGTTTTTAAAACTGAATATAGAATCGGGAACTTTGTACGAAGGTGTCTTCACGGTGAACAGCACGAATGACCACGTCATCAAAGCGATGGTGTATGATAGCCGCTATATGCTGCGGTTCAACCAGCATACATTTATTGCGAAGAATTTTGATGTCGGATTCACATTCGATGCAACCTGTTTGGAAGCAGGTAAAAATTACAAAGGACATATCAGTGTCATTACGGACGGTGGAGAATTTAAGATTCTGTATGATATTGATATCACGACACCATATGTAAAATACGGAGATCAGAAGATCGATGATCTTTTCAAATTTGCGACACTCGCTGAGAGCAACTGGGCAGAGGCGGCGCGTGTATTTGTGCGCGATGATTTTAAGCGGACATTTATCAACCGCGATCCGGTGATCAAGCAGATCTACAACAGTCTGATGGAAAGCCAGTCGGTCAATCAGGCTTTGGAGGAGTTCCTCGTCTATGTACACAAGAAACGTGCGCTGACATTGTCAGTATCCAAGGCGAAGATCAATCTGGAGTTCCCGGAGGAGCTTTCCAAGATTTCGATTAACATCAGCAAAAACACATGGGGCTACAGCAGTTCAACGGTACGCTCCACCGAGGATTTCATTATTCCAGCGAGAAAGGTGATTACAAGTGCCGATTTTTATGGCAATCTGTATGCTTTGGATGTACTGATTTCACCGGAGAATATTCCGGACGGCGTGACATCCGGCAGAATCATTATCGAGAATGTCTACCAGACAATCGAGATTGAGATTAACCTGTCCAAGCCGACAGAAAAAGAGATAAAAGTGTCCAAACCGGGCAGCAAAACACATCTGATTAAGTCGAATCAGGTGCGCTTGATTACGACATATATGGATTACCGCATGGGCAGAATCCAGCTTCGGGAATACATTAGCACGACCTTATTTGCATTTAACAATCTGGCACGCTATGTACCAGAGGAAGATCTGTACCGTCTGGGAACAATGCATATGAACATTATGCAGGGAGAGACAGAGAAGGTAGAACAAGAATTCCTGCGTATCGAGGCGGATGTCGATAACTCTGGAATGAACAACAAGCAGAGTTGTTATTATGCATATCTGAAGGCGATGGTTGGCAAGGACCGCCGTGCGACCGAACAGGCAAAGGAACTGATTCGCAGAAGCTACCACACAGAGGATGACAAGATCTTCTATTTCTGGTTGCTGCTGTTTGTGGATGATACCTATAATAACGATCAGACCGCTTTGTACCGGGAAGTTAAAAACCTGTATGAGCAGGGATACAACAGCCCGCTTATGTACATGGAGCTTTGCGAAGTCTTAAACAACAACCCGTTGCTGCTGAAGCATATTACAGATCTTGAGGTTACAACGATCCGATGGGGATTGCGCCACCAGTATCTGTCGGACGAAGTGATCGAGGCGTTTATCCAGCTTGCGGCATCATTCCGTCAGTTTGATGCGAAGATTTTCGAGATCATGGATAGCATTTACTCCAAGAAAAAGAGTGACGAGGTGCTGTCAAGTATCTGCTCGATGCTGATCAGCGCAGGAAAACTGGATAACAAGTACCATCGGTTCTACCGGGATGCAGTGGAACGCAACCTGAAATTTATTGGGCTGAATGAGTGCTTTGTCAAGAGTATGAATTTCTCCAGATATGATCTGATACCGCAGTCGGTATTGATGTATCTGAATTATAAGAATACACTTTCCGAAAAAGAGCTTGCGTACTTGTATGCGAACGTAATTTACAACAAGTCCCAGCACATGAAGGTGTACCATGAATATGCGACAACGATGCAGGATTTCATGGAGAATATGATTATCAGCGGCAAGGTCAGCGATGATCTGACTGTGCTTTATGATGAGTTCTTGGAGCCAGAGACGGTCAGTCCGCTTTATGCGAGCAAGCTGATCAACATTATCTTCCGTCGGAAGCTTGTCTGCTTTAACAAGGGCGTGCGTGCCGTGATCGTGACGCATCAGGAGTTAGAGGAAGTACAGCGCGTACCGATCGTAAACGGCGAAGCATATGTGGAGATTCTGTCGAACACGGCTTCCATTATCTTCGAGGATAGCGCGGGAAACCGGTATGCGGGATCTATTCCGTATCGACTGGAACGTATTGTAGATGAAAATGCATATATGGATATCTGCTGTAAATACAGTCCGCGGGATTACCGGGTGCTGCTGCATAACTATGAGCAGCTTGGTGATTTCACATTCAAGAAGGCAATCGAGGTCAATGCCGCACGAGATATTGTTAACTGTGATGAGATCTCCTATGATTACAAGCAGCAGGCATATCTGAATATTATTGAATATTACCATGAGAATCTGGATAACGAGGTGCTTACAAAGTATCTCGAAAAATTGGATATCGAATACTTAAATCACGCAAATGCACGTGTGATGATCGCTTACATGGTCGATATGAACATGTTCGACAAGGCATTTCAGGCGGTGAAGCTGTATGGCTTCGATGAGATCGACAGTGAAGAGCTGTATCGTCTGGCGGATTATGGTGTGGAGGACAGCAATGGCTTCTTAAATGAGGATCTGCTTTCCATCTGTATCCATCTGTACAAATCCGGTAAGGTCAATGAGCGGATTTTGGTATATATCATCAACCATTATAAGGGTGACTTGGAAGAATTGGCAGGTATTTTTAAGACGGTGCGTAACCGTGTCAGAGATATTTCCCTGCTGGCAGAAAATACATTGGCACAGATGATGTTCGCGATGGGAAATGTCGAGTACATCTACGATATCTTTACCGCGTATTATGCAGGCAGAAACCGTGGACTGGTCGTAAAGGCGTTCCTGCGGTTTGCATGCTATAACTATCTAATCAAAGATGCACAGATTCCAAGTGGTGTCTTTGACTGTCTGTATCAGGAGATTCAGAAGGGCAATATCGAGGATGAGATTTCCCGTATGTCCATGCTGCATCACTTCTCGAAGCTGGATCGTTATACGGGCGAGCAGAAGACGTGGATCAAGGATGCGGTTGGCAAGTTTATGGATGCAGGCAAGCTGCTTCCGTTCTACAAGAGCTTCCAGTCCTTTATCAAGCTGCCGCAGGATGTCATGCTCAAGACCTATCTGATCTACAAGAGCGAGCCGGGCAAACAGGTAACAGTGAAGTACGCATTTGATACTGGTTCCAGACAGAATCTGATCTACAAGACAGAGCTTCTGGATGAGATGATTCCGGGCATGTATGTGAAGGAATATGTCGTGTTCCACGGTGAGCGCCTTGTCTATGAAATCTCGGATGATAAGCAGGGTACTTCTTATGTGGTAGAGAGTGAATCGCTGAAGTCCAAAGCGTTTAACCGCAAAGACCGGAACCGCTTTGAGATTATCAACAGCATGCTTGTCAATCAGGAAATGCGGGAAGATAATGAGCTGTTAGAGACATTGGATGTTTACCTGAATACGGTACATCTGTTTGAAGAGAATTTGAGTATATTGTAATATCGCGGGGAAACCTGTGGATTGCAATGCATAGAAATAGATATAAGTACGAAAGGAAAAAGACATGTCAGAGGCGTATTATATAGGCATGGATCTGTGTTCGGATTCCACGCAGATTAGTTTTTATAACGACATCTCGCGCGAGCCGGAGACAGTCAACCAATTAAATAACAAAGAAACATATATGATGCCAAACATCCTTTTCTTCGGCTTAGAGACCGGAGAGTGGTATGTTGGCTCCGAAGCTTCCGAGGCACGTTTCAAGGAGCAGGGTATCGTGTTGGATGAGCTGTTTCAGAATGCGCGCAGTGAGGAGACTGTTGAGGTGCACAATACGCGTTACAGTTATCGCAAGCTGTTTTTAATGATGCTTAAAATGCATGTCGATTCTTTCCTGTATCGTTATGAGGGCGCGACGGTAAAGAAGCTTGTCATTACGATTCCAGAATATAACAAGGATCTGTTCCGTGTACTTTCAACGTTTTACAAGGAGCTTGGTGTCGAGAAGGAGCAGGTGGAGATCACGAGCCATCTTGACAGTGGTCTGTATTACATTTTTAATCAGGATGAAAGCCTGCGCACAAACAGTGTGGGATTGTTTGATTACAATACGGATGGCCTGCATTATTACAGAATTGATATCTCGCATGGACACGAACTGAACACGATCAGTGTCACACATGAGGACTATTCTGAGAATTTCAATCTGGCAGCCTTCGGCGGTGACAATATCCTGATGGATATTACATTTGCAAAGATTGTGGCAAATGAGACAAAGAAAACATACATTTCGGCCATTTATCTGACCGGACTCGGATTCTCCGAGAAATGGCTGAACAAATCACGCGAGCTTCTGACGCAGGGCAGACGTGTATTTGCCGGACAGAATATCTATACCAAGGGTGCCTGCTACAAGGCAGTCGGCGGTGAATATGGCGAATTTTATAAGAAGTATTTTGTAGAGACAAAGGAGAATGTGATCTTTGATGTCGGAATCTCTTCGGAGGACGAGGAGGATCGGTTTATTCCGATCGCCTTGGGCGGCAGACAGTGGTACAACATCCACGGAAAGATCAGTATTATATTGGATGATACAGAGTCCCTGACTTTGGTATACCGGAACCGGAAGACCGGAGAAGAAGAGCGGGAAGTCGTGAAGCTGCACGGAATCCCGAAACGTCCGAACAAGACGTCTAAGTTCTCCGTGGAGGTGGAATTTGAGAATCCACATCATGGCGCATTTATCATTAAGGATGTTGGATTTGGAAAATTATTCCCGACCACGAACAAGATTTATCGTAAGGAGTTTGATGTTTAATGTCAAAAATTATCTTATGTACAAGAAAAGAAGCATCGCATCCGTTCATCTTTCTGAATACGAAGGTGGAGATCAACACCTACGAGGAGCTGTGCTTTTATATCTACAATAATACCGTGCTGATCTCGAAGTCTTCTCTGTCTGAGAAGCTGTTTGACTGGATTCGGGATGAGCTGGATATGCCGGAGCTTGCAGCGAAGCTGGTAGCACTTTCGAACAAGGCGACATTTGCACAGGATCTGCTGGTTGAAATTTTAAATGCCGGGGATTACTATACACCGGACGAGATTGCAACTTATGTGGAAGCATGGCAGAAATATCGTCGGCTGACATCAAGTCAGCGTAAGAAATTAAAGGCAGACAGCTATCTTGGCTACCGCAGATACATCAAGGCGGCATCGATTTACGATGAGATTCTGGACAACCAGCAGGATATCACAGACAAGGTATTTCTTGGAAATGTCTATCACAACCGAGGTGTGGCAGCAGCCAACAACATGGATGTGGAAGATGCAAAAAGCTATTTCATGAAAGCGTATGAATTAAATGGCAACGAGGAGAGTCTGCGCAGTTACCTGATCGTATTTTCGGCAGGGAACGATGCGACGACACTGAAGCAGGAAATGCGGAAGTTTGACCTCGATGAAGATAATTTTGAGAATTTGATGATTGAGATCGGAGATTCGAATGAGGATGTCCGGGAGATGACAATCTTCTCTATGTTACAACGTGCGGTATACAACCGTATGAATAAGGACATGATCGATTACGACAAGCGAATGGATATTATACTTGGACAATTGAAGGATGAATTCAGAGAGCAGGCGATTTGATGGGAATGTTTCAGAAGATCAAGGCATACTTGAATGAAGATGATGCCGAATATGACGCCTTGATTGAAGAACAGGAACGCATGCGGGAAGAACGCAGAAAGCGCAGGAATCAGTCGAGGGCAGAACGAAATAAGGAAAAGGCGAAGCGGGCCGCGGAAAAAGCGGTGCTGAAAGAACGTGTTGATCCGGAGATCCGGCGGGAAGTCAAAGAGACGGTATCGTCGAATCGAGAGCGAAAGACCGTTGGCGATTTCTGTGAACAGTTAGTCGATACGAAATATCACATGGAGGATATGAAGCAGGAGTACAAACTCGTGACGGATTATCTCGTTGATATTCAGCGAATCGAGGAACTGCCAGTGAATCTTGCAGTAGATATCATAGATACGGCGAAGGAGATTGAACGTCTTGACGGCAACCGTAGTAAATATCAGCAGTCAGAGAATCTGCTTACAACAGAGCAGTATCGTACGATGCAGCGGCTGGAGGATGACATTCCGGATACGATCAAAAACTTAAATGATATGGAGATGCGGGATTCTATGCTGAAAAACGACATGGGATATCTCGAGGGAGAAAAAGAAGATCTGAAATATGCACGTGTGGAGGATACCGACAATGCATACCGGATTCGAAGCGTTTTGATCGTGGTGCTGGTGTTATTCCTTTTGATTAGCATTACCTTGTTTGCGGTGGCGCTGCTTGCGAAGAAGGATGTGACATTGCCAGCGGCAATCGAAGGAACGATTGCGGTGATCTGCTTTGCCGTGTGTTATATCCAGTATGCAAATATCAACCGGCGCGTACAGGAAAACGACGCAAAGCTTCAAAGGGCAATCTCGTTACTGAATAAAGTCAAAGCAAAATATGTCAATAATACAAATACATTAGATTATATCTATGAAAAATACGACGTCAATTCCGGGAAGGAACTGATGTACCGCTGGGATCTGTACAACCAGATGCAGCGCGATGCAAAGAAATATTCACAGGCAAGCGAGAGCTATTATCTTGCGTGTGACAGGCTGGTAAAACAGCTTTCTGATGTTGGCGTGACCGATCCGATGGTCTGGAAGAATCAGACAAATGCACTGATCGACCGGCGGGAGATGGTTGAGATTAAGCATGGCTTGAATGTACGGCGGCAGAAGATCCGCGAGAAGATGGCAAGCTGTGAGAAGATCCGGCAGAATGCCACGGCGGCGTTAAAAGCAAGTATTGCAGCGAATCCGGGCATTGAAAGCTATATCCGGGAGTTGCTTGCGACCTACAATCTGGAATTGTAATTCCGGATTGCAGATACAAAACAAGAGAAGTTTGATTGTGTATTTTTATACACGACATCATTCATATATGGAGGAAGAAAGACATGGCTAAGGAATTAGAGAAGAACTACAACCCGGCGGAGATTGAACCGCGTCTGTATGAAAAATGGGTTGCAAACAAATATTTTCACGCGGAGGTAGACCGGAGCAAAAAACCGTTCACCATCGTGATGCCGCCACCAAACATTACCGGACAGTTGCATATGGGACATGCACTCGATAATACGATGCAGGATATCCTGATCCGTTTCAAGCGTATGCAGGGTTACAATGCACTGTGGCAGCCGGGAACCGACCATGCCGCAATCGCGACAGAGGTGAAGGTTATCGAGGCTTTGAAGAAGGAAGGCATCGACAAGGAAGACCTTGGACGTGAGAAGTTCTTAGAGCGTGTCTGGGACTGGCGTAGAGAGTACGGCGGCAAGATCGTCAACCAGTTGAAGAAGATGGGTTCATCCGCAGACTGGGATCGTGAGCGTTTCACGATGGATGAAGGAAATAACAAGGCAGTTACAGAGGTATTCTGTAAGCTGTATGAAAAAGGATATATGTACCGAGGTTCCCGTATCGTAAACTGGTGTCCGGTTTGTCAGACATCCATTTCCGATGCAGAGGTTGTACATGAGGAGCAGGATGGCTTCTTCTGGCACATCAATTATCCGGTTGTTGGCGAGGAAGGAAGATTCGTAGAGATCGCAACCACACGTCCGGAGACATTGCTCGGTGATACAGCCGTTGCAGTAAATCCAGAGGACGAGCGATACAAGGATATCGTTGGCAAGATGCTGAAGCTGCCACTCACGGACCGTGAGATTCCGGTGATTGCCGATGAGTATGTAGATAAAGATTTTGGAACCGGCTGTGTAAAGATCACACCGGCACACGATCCGAACGATTTCGAGGTTGGAAAGCGTCATAATCTCGAAGAGATCAATATTATGAATGATGATGCTACGATCAACAAGCTTGGCGGCAAGTATGCAGGCATGGATCGTTATGAGGCAAGAAAGGCAATGGTTGCTGATCTTGATGCACTCGGACTTCTCGTGAAGGTTGTACCACACAAGCATATGGTTGGTACGCATGACCGTTGTAAGACAACGGTAGAGCCACTTGTAAAGCCACAGTGGTTCGTCAAGATGAGCGAGATGGCAAAGCCGGCGAAGGAAGCAGTTGTAAGCGGCAAGCTGAAGCTGATTCCGGAGCGTATGGACAAGACCTATTACAACTGGCTGGATAATATCCGTGACTGGTGTGTATCCAGACAGCTCTGGTGGGGACATCGTATCCCGGCATATTACTGTCAGGACTGTGGGGAGACGATCGTATCGAAGGAGACCGTGTGCACTTGTCCAAAATGTGGAAGCAACAATGTAAAGCAGGACGAGGATACACTGGATACATGGTTCTCCTCTGCACTCTGGCCATTCTCTACACTTGGCTGGCCGGACAAGACGGAAGATCTGGACTACTTCTTCCCGACCGATGTACTTGTAACTGGATACGATATTATCTTCTTCTGGGTAATCCGTATGGTATTCTCATCGATCGAGCAGACAGGCAAGCTTCCGTTCCACACGGTACTCTTCCACGGTCTGGTCAGAGACGATCAGGGACGTAAGATGAGTAAGTCCCTTGGAAATGGTATCGATCCATTGGAGGTTATCGACAAGTATGGTGCCGATGCGCTCCGATTCACACTGATTACCGGAAATGCACCGGGTAACGACATGCGTTTCTACTGGGAGAGAGTTGAAGCAAGCCGTAACTTTGCAAATAAGATCTGGAACGCATCCAGATTTATCATGATGAATATTGAGAAGGCAGATATCACAGGTATTGATGCTGCCATGACCGCTGATGTCGATGCAGCGATGAAGCAGTACGGCTTCACACTTGCGGACAAGTGGATTTTGTCGAAGATGAATGATCTCGTTCAGGAGGTCACAGACAATATGGAAAAATTTGAGCTTGGTATCGCAGTATCAAAGCTGTACGATTTCCTGTGGGAGGAGTTCTGTGACTGGTATATCGAGATGGTAAAACCAAGACTCTGGGACGACGCAGACGAGACAAAGGCAGCTGCACTCTGGACATTGAAGACGGTTCTTACAACCGGTCTGAAGCTGTTGCATCCATATATGCCATTTGTAACAGAGGAGATCTTCTGTACACTGACCGACGAGGAATCTATCATGATCTCCAAGTGGCCGGAATATGACGAGGCATTTGATTTCAAGGCAGATGAGGCTGCTGTGGATAAGATCAAGGAAGCTGTACGCGGTATCCGTAACGTGCGTACAGAGATGAACGTTGCACCGAGCAGAAAGGCAAGTGTCTATGTTGTATCGCCGAAGGAAGACATTCGTGCAATCTTTACGGCAAGTAAGAATTTCTTCGCTATGCTTGGCTATGCAAACGAGGTACATGTACAGGCAGATAAGAGTGGAATCGCAGATGATGCGGTATCGGTTGTGATCCATGATGCAGCGATCTACATTCCATTTGCAGAGCTTGTGGATATCGAGAAGGAGATCGAGCGTCTGACGAAGGAACAGACAAAGTTAGAGGCAGAGATCAAGCGTGCATCCGGTATGCTTGCAAATCCAAAGTTTGTAGATAAGGCACCTGCAGCAAAGGTTGAGGAAGAACGTGCAAAGCTGCAAAAGTATACAGAGACATTGGAGCAGGTAAAGGAAAGACTTGCGAATATCGCAAAATAGTCACTGGGAGAGGCTGTTTGAAACGGCAACAGGTGAGAATCGATGAATAACGAAAAGATCTTAAAAAAGAAAATACAACAATATCTGCTGATGCCATTGGCACTGACTGTGCTTCTGGTTGGCATGGTGATCGTGCTGTATGTACATGACAAAAAGAGCGGTGCGATTGCCGCTGCGGCAGTTTTTATCTTCGTTGTATGTGAGATTATATTTTTCATTGTAATGAAGGCGGCGATCATGCCGGTTGTCTTCCGGTTTGCGCTGGAACAGGGGCAGATACAGAAGGAGCTTTTGAAAGAGCTGGATATTCCGTATGCGCTGCTGGATACGGATGGTAAGATTCTGTGGGGCAATGCAAAGTTTATCGAAGAGATTGGCGTTGGATCCAAGAAGCGGATTCGGAAAAACATTTCGGCATTCTTCCCGGCGGTGGATGCGGAGGCGTTATCGTCCGAGGAAATGCAGATGGATCTGGAATATAACGACCGTGTCTATCGGGCATTGTTGCGCCGTATCGATTTTTCCGAGGCGTTAGTGGATTCGGATGAGGATGCGATGGTCGATCATCAGGCAGATGCCATGATTACTTTGTATCTGTATGATGAAACAGAGCTTCGGATCTACAAGAAGGAAAATGAAGACCAGAAGCTTGTCGCAGGACTGTTGTATATTGATAATTACGATGAGGTTATGGAGAATACAGAGGAGGTTCGTCATTCGCTGGTGGAAGCACTGGTTGACCGACGAATCAACATGTATCTTTCCACGATTGATGCGATCGGAAAGAAACTGGAGAAGGACAAATATTTCTTCGTGTTCCGGCAGCAGTATCTGCCACAGCTTCGTGAGACGAAATTTGCGATTCTGGACGAGGTAAAGAGTATCAATGTCGGAAATGAGATTCCAGTTACGTTAAGTATCGGTGTCGGCGCTGGAACAGACAGCTTTGCGCAGGCGTATGAGCGGGCGCGTACCGCAATCGGACTGGCACTTGGACGAGGCGGCGATCAGGCAGTTGTTAAATATGGTGATAAGACGACGTATTTTGGTGGAAAGAGTGCAGGAACTGAGAAGTCCGCAACCGTTAAGGCGCGTGTTAAGGCACAGGCGTTCCAGGAGCTTCTGACAAGTAAAGACAGTGTTATTATCATGGCACACAAACGACCGGATGCGGATGCGTTTGGTTCGGCAGTGGGCGTGTATCGTCTGGTTAAGACGTTAAATAAAAAGGCATATATCGTAGTAAATGAGGTGACTTCAGCCATCCGCCCAATCATCAGTGGATTTATGGGGAACAGCGTTTACGGCGATGATATGATCATCAACAGTGAACAAGCAATCAGCCGGGTAACTCCGAACACGCTGGTTGTCGTAACGGATGTGAATAAACCAAGCATGACCGAGTGTGAGGAGCTGCTCAGTCTGGCAAAGTCTATCGTGGTATTTGATCACCATAGACAATCGGACGAGGTGATCGAGAATGCAACACTTTCGTATATCGAGCCATATGCAAGCTCTGCATGTGAGATGATTGCGGAGATCCTGCAGTATATCGAGGGCAAGGTAAAGCTTCGTCCAATCGAGGCGGATGCCATGTATGCTGGTATCGTGATTGATACAGATAATTTCCTGACCAAGACGGGTGTGCGTACATTTGATGCAGCATCGTACCTGCGCCGGAGTGGTGCGGATGTCGTTCGTGTCAGAAAGATGTTCCGAAGTGATATGTACACGTATCGCCAGTTGGCAGAGGGCGTCATCAATTCGGAGATTTATATGGAGCATTTTGCGATTTCCACGGTTGATCCGAAGGAATCCGATGCACCGACGGTGGTTGCGGCGAAGGTTGCGAACGACCTGCTCAACATCGAAGGAATCCGTGCATCATTTGTTACGACAGAGAAGGATGGCACGGTTTATATGAGTGCACGGTCGGTCGACGATGTGAACGTACAGATTATTATGGAAAAAATGGGTGGCGGTGGACATGCAAATATCGCCGGAGCCCAGTTTACAAATAGTACAAATGAATTGGTATTGATCCAGTTAAAGACGCTTTTAGATGAGATGTATCGGGAAGGCGATATTTAGGAATTAAGGAGGAACCAGACATGAAAGTTATTTTATTGCAGGACGTAAAAAGCCTTGGAAAAAAAGATCAGATTGTAGAAGTATCCGATGGATATGCAAGAAATATGCTGCTTCCAAAGAAGCTTGGTATGGAAGCAACCTCAAAGAACCTGAATGATTTGAAGCTGAAGAAGGCACATGAGGATAAGGTTGCCGCAGAGGTGCTGGCAGATGCACAGGCACTTGCTGCACAGATTGAGAAGGAGAGCATCACGCTTTCCATCAAGATGGGTGAAAACGGAAGAACCTTTGGTTCCATTTCTTCCAAGGAAATTGCAGAGGCAATCAAGTCGCAGCTTGGACATGACATCGACAAAAAGAAGATTGTTATGAAGGATGCCATCAAGGCACCGGGCACACGTACGGTTGGAATCAAGCTGCATACAAAGGTAACCGCAGATCTTACCGTGAAGATTGAGGAAGCTTAATTTTATGGATGAAAATACGATAAGACGTGTACAACCGCATAATGAAAAGGCGGAGCAGGGAATCGTGGGAACAATGCTTGTAAACCGGGATGCGATTTCTGATCTGGTGGATATGCTGACAGGAGAAGATTTCTACAATAAGCAGTACGGAATTCTCTTCGATAACATGGTTGAACTGTACTCTGAGGGCGCAAGTGTTGATCCGATCACGCTGGTAGAACGGCTGCGGATGAAGGATATCCCGGAAGAAGTGGCAAACACAGTGACGCTGGCACAGTTAGTGCAGTCAGCGCCGTTATATGCTCCGGTGAAGGACTATGCGAAGATTGTCAAGGATAAGGCGGCACTCCGACAGCTGATCAAGCTTTGTGAGAATACCGAGAAGGATGGATACCAGTCACAGGAACCGGTTGAAGTCATTATGGAGCGCGCAGAACAGAGTATCTTCAAGCTCGTGCAGAACCGAAACGGCTCCGAGGATACAGTGCCGATCCGCGAGATTGTGATGAATGTCATTCGTGAGATGGAGGAAGCGGCAAGAAACGATGGTAAGGTTACCGGTGTTCCGACGGGATTCCGGGATTTGGACAATATGCTGACTGGTATGCATGCCGGAGAACTTTTGCTTGTAGCAGCCAGACCTGCGATGGGTAAGACGGCATTTGTCTTAAATATTGCGCATCATCTGGCGGTTATGAAACATATTCCGGTTGGATTCTTCTCATTGGAGATGAGTAAGGAACAGCTGGCAAGCCGTATTCTGGCGGTAGATGCAATGGTTGATTCCAAGAGTATGAAGGTCGGCGATCTGTCGGATGATGACTGGGATAAGGTCATCGAAAGTACAGAGGCAGTTGCTAATTCGCCGTTATACATAGAGGAAAATTCATCGGTTACAATCTCAGAGCTTCGTTCAATCGCAAGAAAATGGAAGCAGAATTATGGAGTGCAGGTTATCATGATCGACTACCTGCAGTTGATGAGCCCAAGCCGTGCCGTGGAAAGCCGGCAGCAGTTTATCGCGGAGGTTTCCCGTGCATTGAAGAACTTGGCGAAGGAACTGAAGATTCCAATTATTGCATTGTCGCAGCTTTCCCGTGCGGTAGATGCAAGACCGGACCACAAGCCAGTGCTCTCGGATTTGCGAGAGTCTGGATCTATCGAGCAGGATGCCGATGTGGTTATGTTTATTTATCGAGACGAATATTACAATCCGGAGACAACGACAAAACCGCAGACCGCGGAGATCATCATTGCCAAGCAGCGTAGTGGTGAGACGGGCAGCGTCGATCTTCGTTGGATTGGAAAATATACGAAGTTTGCAGATCCGGAGAAGCATTATAAAGGGTAATCTGTGGCGAGAAGCAGGGAGGCAAAAAACAGATGGGGAATCGATATAAGAGAATGGTAACACTTGGCATGATCAGTTTCACGGCGCTTCTGGCGTGGGGATACTGTATGCTTGCATATCGTTCACAGGCAGTCTATGTTGCGATAATCTCGCTTGTATTGGTGGGAAGTATCTATGCGTTGCTTCTGTCCTTTGTCGACATCAAAGTGGCGAAAGAACAGGCAATGCAGGAATATGTGACAAAGACCTTGCAGGAATATACGAAAAAAGAGGATACGGAGATCCTCAACGATATGGAACGTCTGGCAAAGGCTTCCTATGTGCAGCAGAGAAAGACAAACACCTATCTGTCTGCGCAGGCAGAGCAGTTGGATGAGGCGTTGAAAAAGACGATCAAGATTCTGATCAATTATGATCGGAAGAAGGAAGAGGAAGCAGTACAGCAGGCGGAGCAGATGCAGAAGGAACTGGAAATGCAGGCAGCATTGCAGGCACAGAAGGAGCCGGATCATACTGCACTGGTGCTGGAGGAGTTTGGCAAGCTGGCAGGCGATGTACAGGCAGTGGTTGCCCAGTTACAGCAGGTGACAGCCCAGCTTACTGCATTGCGTGAGGCAGTGGATGCGATCGAGATGCCGAAATATGTGGAGGCAGCACCATCAGTAGTTACCGCGGATGTGCAAAAACGAGTGCCGGAAGATGAGCAACCGGAAGTGGTAACGAATGTTGAGAATACGACTGAGACTGATGTACCAGAGTCACAGATCCCCGGTGGAATTGAGAATGATACAGCTGATGAGGCAGAACTAGAAATCGCAGATGATTCTCTGACTCAGACAGATGATACACCAGCAGAGGTAGAGGCAGCATCAACAGAAGAACCAGAAACGGTTGCAGAAGAGGCTGCACCAACAGAAGAACCAGAGCCTGCATTTAATTCGGAGGACTTCTTCTCGCAGTTTGGCGGCAGTGCCGATAAGGAATTAAAGGAAGAGGCAGAATTCAAGGAAGAAGCAGCCAATACAGGTATGTTAGATCAGAGTATGATCGATGCTCTGCTTGGCAATCTGCAGGCAGATAAACCGGCAGAAGATGTGAAGAATGCAGATGTGATCCCGTTTCCACAACAGGGACAGACAGATCTGTCCACAGAGGAAGCACATGCGGAGGAAGTTGCAGAGGCAGTGCACGAAGTAGAGCAGGATATCACAGATACAACGATGAATGTGGATGCAGAACCAGCACCGACAATGCCAGTGGACGACAATCCAAACCGGACACTGTCACCAGAGGAGATTGCGGCGTTATTTGCATCTATGCAGTAAAGAATAGAGAATGAATCATTGCAAAAGTATCAGGGGTGGGTACTTTTGCAATTCTTTTATAGGAGGAAGTTACATGGAGAGAACAAAAGCAATCGTCAAATTCTTTTCGCAGGAACCAATTGAGAATGTGATGGTGATGATGAAATACATGCCGGAACGCGTGATTTTTCTCGGACACAAAGATAATATGATTACGAAGCAGATCCGGGATATCGAGCAGTTTCGTGACCACAAATATCCAGATGTGGAATTGGAATTTATTGAGGTACCAAAGGATGATCTCGATAACATTATAGGAACTCTGGCGGGCATTATCCGGGAATATCCGGGGATTCGGTTTGCTCTGACCGGTGGTAGTGAGATGCTTCTGATCGCGCTTGGGTGTATTTCCGCAAGAATGGAAGTCAGCAAGCTGCGTATCGATCCATTTACCGGAAAGGAAATTGATGTCCGTGGTTCGAAGGTGATTACTTCGGATTACCATTTCAATATCAGTATTGCGGAAGATATCATGCTGCATGGCGGTCTGCTCACGAAGGAGACGGGAAGTATCTCCGAGTGGAAATTTACCGATCAGTTCCGGGAGGATATCCGGATTATGTGGGATCTGTGCCGTAGATACCGTGGAGATTGGAACAAACATTGTGGAGTCATTGACGAACTTCGCAAGAACACACCGAACCAGCGGGAAGGTTGGAGTGAGTTATACATCAATCAGCTTGGCGATGCCATCCGTCTGTTGCGGGATCTGTACGAAATCGGTATGCTCAAGGATTATGAGGAACACGGGAAAAAAGTGATGTTTCGGTTCAAGAATAATCAGATCAAGAAGATTATTGCAAAGGCAGGAAATATGCTGGAACTGCATGTCTATGAGGTAGCGACGCGGGAAGGTTACCTGTTCTCGGATGCGGTGATTGGTGCGCATATTGACTGGGATGGTGAGGTGCATGACACGATGAACCAGGGATATGATACGATGAACGAGATCGATGTGATCCTGATGAAGCAGGTGTGTCCGATCTTTATCTCCTGCAAGAGTGGTAAGGCTGGTGGCAGTGCGTTGCATGAGCTGGAGACCGTATCACGAAAATTCGGTGGCAAATATGCCAGAAAGGCACTTGTTTTAGCACGTGCCTGTGATAACACGACTGGCACGATGTTCTTCAAGCAGCGAGCAAGGGATATGCATATCTGGATCATCGATGATGTATTTCGAATGAGTGATGAGCAGCTGCTCAATAAATTGAAGAGGATATAAAGATAATAAAAGGGGCGTTTTATAACGCCCCTTTTTGCATTCTGCATAATACACTAATCTATATTAAAATTACATCTTCAACAGATTATCATTATCAAAATAATCAATCTTCATAGAGCGGCGGACATCTTCAAGTGTCTTGCCTGCCGTCTCTCTGGCTTTCTTGCTGCCAGCCTTCAGGATATCATAAACATCTGGAAGCTTCTGCTCCCACATCTTACGACGCTCACGGATTGGAGCAAGCTCTGCCTGAAGTACATTGTTCAGGAACTTCTTCACCTTCACATCGCCAAGACCACCACGTGTGTAATGTTCCTTCAGCTCGTCCATACCAGAATACTCTGGAAGGAATTCTGCGAAATAATCAGGCTTGCTGAATGCATCGAGGTAGATAAATACCGGGTTACCTTCCACCTGTCCCGGATCTTCGACACGCAGATGGTTCGGATCGGTGAACATCGACATAACCTTCTTCTTGATATCCTCCGGCTCCTCTGCAAGATAGATGCAGTTGCCAAGAGACTTACTCATTTTCGCCTTACCATCGATACCCGGCAGACGCAGACATGCGCTGTTTTCCGGAAGTACGATCTTCGGATCGGTCAGTGTCTCGCCGTATACTGTATTGAATTTGTGTACGATTTCCTTACACTGCTCGATCATTGGCATCTGATCCTCGCCAACCGGTACATGGGTTGCGCGGAATGCTGTGATATCGGCTGCCTGACTGATTGGGTAGCAGAAGAAACCAACCGGGATGCTTGCCTCGAAGTTACGCATCTGAATCTCAGCCTTTACAGTCGGGTTACGCTGTACACGGGAAACGGTAACAAGGTTCATATAATAGAATGTAAGCTCCGTCAGTTCCGGGATCATGGACTGGATGAAGATCGTTGCCTTCTCCGGGTCAAGTCCGCATGCGAGGTAATCGAGTGCAACCTGCATGATGTTCTGACGTACCTTCTCTGGGTGCTCTGCGTTATCTGTGAGTGCCTGTGCGTCCGCGATCATGATGTAGATCTCATCATAGACACCAGAATTCTGAAGTTTCACACGCTCTTTCAAAGAGCCTACATAATGTCCAACATGCAAACGTCCTGTCGGACGATCGCCAGTTAAAATAATCTGTTTCATAGTAGAAGTCCTCTCTTATAAAATATCACACCTTATAGAATACTCATTTTACGTTGGAAGGTCAAGCAAAATTGCGAAAAAGGAGCAGGAATCTTACTTGTCTGCCACATATAAAACAGGTATAATAAAAAAAGAATGTGTACGGATAAACAAATGATGCGAATGACAGGGGGTAGCAATGGCAACCATCAGTTTATGTATGATCGTGAAAAATGAAGAGCAGGTTCTGGCGCGGTGTCTGGACAGTGTCGCTGACCTGATGGACGAGATCATCATTGTGGATACAGGTTCCACCGACCGCACGAAGGAGGTCGCGGCACGCTATACCGATCAGATCTATGATTTTACGTGGATTGGCGATTTCTCGGCGGCGCGGAATTTCTCATTCTCCAAGGCGACGATGGAATACATCTATGCGCCGGATGCGGACGAGGTGCTTGATGCGGAGAACCGGGCGCGTTTCCTTGATCTGAAGAACTGTCTGCTTCCGGAGATTGAGATCGTGCAGATGTGGTACGTCACAGAAGCGTTCAATACAGTTATGAATGCGAAACGGGAGCTTCGCCCGAAGCTCTTTAAGCGTCTTCGGACGTTTACGTGGATCGACCCGGTGCATGAGACGGGG
>ERZ779969.110-NODE-110-length-30776-cov-2.59305_pt1 | contig 30776 bp, 28 predicted proteins | sample MGYA00511538_ERZ779969 | MGnify/ENA primary metagenome ERZ779969 (study PRJEB29588, sample SAMEA2151391) | human gut metagenome | biome: human gut; feature: human-associated habitat; material: faeces | place: Denmark | collected 2008/2010 ... | reverse complement strand
GAGCAAATGTTGCGTCAGGAATATGAAAAAACAGAGAATCTGCAATATGTCCAGTTAGAAGGACAGGATGTGGATCAGATAGCAGACATGTATGTGAGGTAATGGAATGGAACTACGATCTTTGCGGGAACGACTGAAAATGCGTGTGGCGGCAGAACTGGATCTGACAAGGGATGTGGAGGATGCAGAGATTGCGCGGATGATCGACCGGTGCATCCTCGAAGAGACAAAGGATCAATATGTCCCTTTGAAGGAAAAGGTCGGTCTGCGGGTGGAGTTGTTTAACAGCCTTCGGCGGCTGGATGTGCTGACGGAGCTTCTGGAAGATGAGACGGTAACGGAGATCATGGTCAATGGACAGTCGGATATTTTTGTAGAGCGGGATGGTGTGATCCGGCGCTATGAGAAGGGATTTTCGTCGGAGGAACGACTGGAGACAGTGATTCAGCATATTGTCGGGGATTGTAACCGGCGGATCAATGCGGCGTCTCCAATCGTAGATGCGCGGCTGATGGATGGCTCGCGTGTATGTATCGTGACAAGACCGGTGTCGCTTGGTGGACCGGTGATCACGATCCGGCGGTTTCCGAAACAACGGATTGATATGAAAGCATTGATTGCGATGGGAAGTGTAGATGCAGGCGTTGCATCGGTGCTGCGGATATTGGTGCAGGCGGGGTACAACATATTTATCTCCGGCGGTACCGGTTCCGGCAAGACGACAATGCTGAATGCACTCAGTGATTTTGTGCCAAAGGATGCGCGGATCGTGACGATTGAGGATTCGGCAGAATTACAGATCCGCGGTGTGGAAAATCTGGTTCGGCTGGAGGCACGCACGGCGAATCTGGAGGGCGAAAACGAGATCACAATTCGGGATTTGATTAAGGCGAGTCTCCGGCTCCGCCCAGATCGGATCATTGTGGGTGAGGTGCGGGACGCGGCGGCAATCGATATGCTTTCTGCAATGGGAACCGGACATGATGGGTCGCTGTCGACCGGACATGCAAATTCGGCGGAGGACATGCTGGCACGATTGGAAACGATGGTGCTGATGGGAATGGAGATTCCGCTTCCTGCCGTGCGCAGGCAGATTGCATCAGCGGTGGATATTGTCATTCATGTGAGCCGGCTGCGGGACAAAACCCGCAAGGTAGTAGAGATATGTGAGGTAAAAGGTATGGAACATGGAGAAATCAGATTAAACACATTGTTTGAGTTTCAGGAGACGGGCGTGCGAAACGGAAAGGTGCAGGGCGTGCTTCGGAAGGTAAATGACCTGCTGCATCTGGAGAAGATGCAGAGTGCAGGGATGATGGAGATTTTTGAGGAGGTGGTTTGTGGATTACCGGGTGTATAGAGCGGATATCAGGTTTTGGATGATCGTGATTCTGCTAAGCTGTGCGGTTGGAGGTAGTGCAGGATATTTATTTTTTGATGCGTGGTGGGGATGTCTGTTGATTCCCATATGTATCCCCGTGGTGCAAAAACGGCTCCGTCAGGGCTGTCTGCAAAAGCGGACGCGGCAGCTGAAAACAGAATTCCGGGAAGTGATGACGCTGGTGTCAGGAAGTATCAGTGCCGGGTATTCGTTGGAAAATGCGTTTGTACAGACATACCGGACGAGCGCGGGGGAGTTCCCGTTGATGGAAGCGGAACTACAGATTTTGACGAATGGTATTGCCTGTCATAAGCGGATCGAACAGCTCCTGATGGCACTTGCAGATCGAAGCGGCGTGGATGAAATCCGGGAACTGGCAGCTATGATTGAGGCTGCAAAACGCTATGGCGGCAATATCCCGTATCTGATTCGCCAGATGGTGCGACAAATGCAGGAGTCTGAGCTGGTGGAACTGGAGATTCAGACGGTGCTGGCTGCGAAGAAATTAGAAGGACGCATTATGCTGTTTGTTCCATTTGGAATTGTGTTGTTTCTGCGTATGACAAATGCGTCTTATATGCAGGTGCTTTACACTACTGCGACCGGGAGACTTTGGATGGGCGTCTCGTTGGCGGGCATTGGTTTGTGCGCGTGGTGGATTGAAAAAATAATAAGAATCGAGGTGTAAAAAATGGAGTTATGCATAGGAATACAGGCAGCACTTGCCTGTTTGGCAATCTTATCGAGAATCCATTTCAGTAAATACAAAGATGGAGATATCAAAGGGCTGAAACATATCCGGGAGGAAGTGCAGGCATTGCGGGTGTTGACGCGGCGGGAGGCGCAGACGCTTGTTCGAACGCGTGTAAAGCAGCTGGTCTGGACAACCATTGCAATCCTGTTTGCAAGTACTTGTATCGCGGAGGGACTACTGTTTAAAAGCATGCAGCAGTCAGAAAGATTGGACACACAAGTCGTGAAACGGACAAATTATGATGGCAAAGTGAAAACGGAAGATATCCGGCTGTCGGTCGATGACAAAGAATATACATATACGATGGAAATTGAACCAAGAGAATACACGGAGGAAGAATTCTATCAGCAGGCACAACAGCGGATTACGGAGTTGGAATCGGAAATATTAGGTGACAATCCGGATCTGGAGCATGTAAGCCGTTCTCTGAATTTACCAGGGGAGGATGCAACAGGGGTATTTACCTATGCGTGGAGATCAGACAATCCCGCAGTGCTTTCCTCTTATGGAAAGGTAGACTTGGAGGAAGTGACAGAGACGGTGATCGTGCTGCTGACGGTAGAGGTATCGTATCGGACATATACGATAGAACATAGCTTTCCGGTATCTGTGGTGAAGGATATGCGTAGGAAAGATGCGATAGAACGGGTAGAAGACGCACTTTTTCAGTTGGAACAGGAGACAAGAACCGATGAGGCACTGGTTTTGCCAGAGCAGCTCGGGGAAGTAGGCATTTCGTTACAGAAACAAGAACATGGACAGGCAATGACATGGGTGATATTTGGCATTGTGCTGGCGGCGGCTTTGCCGGTCTGGCTGTATGCAAAATGGAAAGAAGAACGGAAAAAAAGAAACAATGTGCTAATGGAACAATATCCGTCTTTTGTAAATCGCCTGTGGCTGCTGCTTGGATCGGGAATGACGGTGCAGACAGGAATCCGGCAGATTCTATCAGAAATGGAAAAAGATTGGTTGTTAAGAAGAGAGCTGGAATATGCGATGCATCAGCTTGACACTGGAAGTGAGGAGAGCTGGGTGTATGAGCAGCTTGGCCGGCGGCTGGAACTGCCGGAATATTACCAACTGCTACAACACATCAGTCAGTATATTCGTATGGGAACAAAGGATCTTAGAAATCTGATGGAGCAGGAGATGCAGCAGGCGTTGGAAAAACGCCGGGAGCTTGCAAAGAAAAAAGGAGAGGAGGCATCAACAAAGCTGTTATTTCCCATGATCCTGCTGTTGGTTCTTGTTATGGTAATGATCGTATATCCGGCTTGGGCCGGATTGTAGAGGATAGAAGGGATGTGAAACGTATGGGTGCATGGAAACGGTTTATGCAGGAGGAGGACGGAATGGGAGTCGTCGAGGTTATATTGATCATCGTCGTATTGGTTGCGATGGTTCTCATTTTCAAAGAACAGATTTCTGCATTGGTCGAGACAATCTGGACAACCATTAACAGGGATGCGAAGAAAGTATATTCGTAGAAAACAAAGACAGGAGGAGAATATGAACAACAAAGGAAGAATCGTTGTATTCATCAGTATGATAACAGCTGTAATGCTTGTATTGATCACACTTGTAATACAGGTGGTGATATTGAGTGCTGCTAAATCAAAAAATGTGATTGCAACCCGCCTTTCCATGTCGGATATCAAAGCCTGCTACAACAGCTACATATTTGAGCATTATCATATTCTCCTTTTTGATAAGACTGCGGGCGGAAAGGGCGAGGCTTATCTGGAGGAATGGCTGGAACAGGCATATACGGAAAAACTTGGCGCGGAGTACACGGATGTGCGGGCATCAATCACGGATATGACAATGCTCACAGATCAGTCATATGCGCCGCTTAAAAAACAGATGCAGGAATATATGGTTTACGCGGCAGCGGAAAAAGGTGTGCAGATGGGCGTGGATCAGATGAAAGAAAAAACAGGCGGACAGGATGGAACATTGCCAGAGGAAGTGAAAGAGGATATGGAGACGGCGGAAGTGAAAACAGATGGAATGGATGTAGCTGATGTAGATGATACATCGGATGCAGGTGCGTTGGGTTCAGAAAATATGGATGCAGAAAATCCAACGATACAGCCAGAGGTGGATGATCCGCGTGATTATACAAAGAAGTTATCCAGCAGTATTATTTTGAATCTGGTGTTACCGGGGGACAAGACAGTTTCTGATGCAACCATATCGCTGGTGGATGCACCAAGTCTGCGATTGATAGGATTTTTCTCTGATTACAAAGAAGTGGATCGGGATTTTGACAGTATGGTTCCTTTGCTGGAGGGATTGACGGCGCTTGGTTCGTGGCAGGATTCATTGACGGACACGGGATTACAGCTTGCCTACATCGGTCAGGTGTTTAATTCGTACAGGGAAGAGAAAAATGATACAGCAGTGCTTGCTTATGAACAGGAGTATCTGATTGCAGGAAAGTCTTCAGACTATGAGAATTTAAAATCGGTGGCGCATCGGATGATTGGAATCCGCTATCCGATCAATTATATCGGATTGATCCGGCAACCGGATAAGATGCAGACATTGACGGAACTGGCAACAAGTATTGCGGGAGCTGCGCCATATCTGATTCCGGCTCTTAAATACTTTTTGGCGGGCTGCTGGGCATATATTGAGTCAATAGCAGATGTGAGGATTTTGTTTGATGGAAAAAAGGCTCCTTTTATGAAAAATGCGGATAATTGGATCACGGATATTGAGCATATCAGTGAAAGCTTGTCGAAGGAGACGGAGGATGCAGAAAACGGACTGGATTATCAGGCGTATCTGTCAATTTTACAGGCGATGAATATCGACGGTGCGACGGCGCGGATGCTGGATCTGATGCAGATCAATACGATGCAGGAGGAGAAGGAATTTCGGATATTGCATGCTGCAGTTGGACTGGAAGCAGACTTTGAAAGTACCTTTGGTGGACATCGGTTTCAATATCACCAAAGCGCAGCGTATTAAAAGATGAAAGACTCTTTCGTATTGTTTTCCGGGGATTTCTCAGGACGGTTGAAACTATAAAAAACCTCTCCGGGTGCTGGCCAAAGCAATAATTGAAAACTTTCTTGTCTATCCTGAGGAGTTCTCGGAAAGCAATAGGAAAGAGGTGTGTTATGGGTAAAATAAGAAATCAGGGAAGTGCATCACTGGAAGCAACGCTTGTGATGTCGGTGTTCCTGCTGGCGATGGTATCGTTGTTTTGGATGGCTCAGAGTGTGCTTGCAGAGGCACAGGTCTACGAGGCAGCGGCAGAAACAGCAGAGTATATGGCAGAAATTGCATATCTTGGGGCAGCAGATACGGCGGTTGCATATTTGCGGTTTCCAAAGTATGCAGATGAAAAAGAAACAGTGGAACGGTATGTAAAGCATGGAGTCTCTGGTGTACAGTTTCTCGGAAGTGAGATTGGCGAGGAATATATTGTGCTCCGGGTAAGTTACGCGATGGAACATCTGGGCACACGATCGTTTACAATCCGAAAACGGGCATATACAGGGGCTGCGAGGGAAGATACAGAGACGGATGCGGTACGTGCGGAGGATGCATATGTATATGTGACGGACAATCAGGCAGTGTATCACATGACACGCAGATGCAGTTATCTAACCTTGCAGATTCAGGCAAGTACGTTGGAACAGGCAAAACATAATGGATATGATATGTGTGCGTTTTGCGGGAAGGATGTGCAGGGAAGACAGGTTTATGTGACAAATGAGGGAGACCGTTACCATAGCAGTCTGACGTGCAGCGGGTTGAAACGGACGGTGTACCGGAAGAAGAAAAGCGAGGTAACCGGGTTTGCGGCATGTTCCCGTTGCGGTGCAGGAAATTAAAAGAAGAGAAACAAGGAGGGTGAAGAGATGGGAAACAAAGGAAGCTCTGTGGTAGAGATGAGTCTGATCATGCCGATTATATTTGGCATAGTGGTCATGGTAATAGTCCTGTTTTTGGATACCGTTAGGGATGGTCTGGTACAACAGGAGGGATACAGTGTAATTTATACTTATCAGGAAGGGGCTGGATTGCGTGAACAGCTGGAAGAAATGAAAAATGCCGAGACGCGTGATGCAGGGCAGGCTGTTATCTCGGATGGAAATTATCGGTATGAAAAAGAAGGGCATGTATGTATCACAGAAGTGGATGTATGCAGTAATCGGCTGAGAAGGTGGCAGGTGTATGGAAATATTGTTTGGGAATAAAGGAATCTATCATTATATGGATGCGAAGGTTGGAACGATGCAGGAACTCGAAGAACACGGAAGGATGTATCAGGTCCGGATGCTTGTGGAAAATGAACTGCCTTACATACTTCCTTCTTCCATGATCTGTACGGATGCGGAGGTATGGCTGTCGCACAATACGAAGGATTGCTATGGTTTACAGGCATATTTGCAGCAAAAGACAATGAATGGGACACAGTTAAAGAAAGTTTTGAATCAGATCATGCAGCAGGCGGACGCATTGGAAGCATATTTGCTCGATGCATCGGATCTGGTTATCCGCGTGGAGTATTTGTTCATGCAAAAGGAGAAAAACGAGATTCGGATGCTCTGTGTGCCAGGCTATCAAAAGCCATTGAAGGAACAGCTTACCGCATTTCTGGAATATCTGATGCCGCGGTTTTCCCATGAAGATCGTGCGGGAGAACTGTTTTTGTATGAATGTCACCGGGTGTTGACGGATGAATGGAGTGATATGACAGATTTTCTCGCATTGTTGAATGCTGGAACGGATACAGATGGAAGATGTCGGAAGCAGGGTGAGAAAACGTCCATGCAGAAACCAAACAGCAGCGAAGAAAATGAATTTGCGGAAGAAGCAGTGACGCTTGAACAAAAAGTAGCGCGTGCGGACATAGATGCAATATTTTCAAAACGCTTTTTGCTGTATGCGTTGGCAGGAGGCGCCGCGCTGGCACTGATTATTAAATATCTGTTTTTTGATGGGACAACGGGAACTGCAATCTTTGGAATTGTCTGGCTTTTAACGCTGATTATTCTTGCAATCATGACAGCGCGCGACAAGGAAGATGGACAGGAATCTGAGTCAGCGATGCAGGAATATGGCAGGCAGGTGCAGGGAGATGAAACATTGGAGGATGCGCCTGTACAGGGATACAGCAGACAGGCGGAACAGGCTGTGCACAGCGTGGATGTTCCGATGGGACTGTCGGAAAAATCTGTACAAGATAGTCGAATTCCAGATATGAAGCTGGTACCACTGACGAATGGCGCTCTGGAATCGTTCCGTATTCCGATGGATAAGGCGTCGTTTACCATAGGCAGGGATAAGGCGTCCGATTATCGTGTTGCCACGACACAAATCAGTCGTGTGCATGTCCGGTTGTTCTGCCGTCCGGATGGACTGTATATCGAGGATCAGAACTCTACCAATGGAACGTATATCAATACGAAGCGTATCCCGGCGATGACAGAACAGAAGCTGGAAAAGGGCGATGTGGTTGGACTGGCAAATGAGGAGTTTTTTGTTGCGTAAGAACATTGATATATTGACAAATACAACTTATTGATTGTAAAATAAGGAGAAGATATGAAAATACATACATATTTATCAAGCTCTGGGAAAGATTTAATTATGGAGTATATAAATGCGTTGACAATAGAAGAACAGGTAGATGGATTGGCAGTATTGGCATATATGGAAAAAGGTGAATTTGAAAAAGTATTATCGAAACGATGGGATAAAAAAGTGTATGAGGTTTATTTCCGGAGGAATAATCGAATATTTTATGTGACAGCAGACAGAGACAATATATATTTGTTGCATGTGTGTCGAAAGCAAAAAAATAAAACAGAACGGGTCGATAAAAATATTGTGCTTGCACGTACACGTGAATTAGGAAGATTTCTTGGCAGAAAAATTGTGTAGGAGGAAGTAATATGGCATTTGCAGAAATTAATATTCAAGAAATAATACAGGAGAAGAAAAATAATTCCGAGGAATTTTATAATACGTGGAAAAAGAGCGAGGATGAATATCGACTGATTGCAGAGATGATTGAATTGAGGAAACAAAAGGGGATATCACAGACACAGTTGGCAAGAACGATTGGAAATAGACAACAGGTGATTTCGAGGATTGAGAAAAAAGAGAATTCTCCATCATTAAAAATGTTCTGTTGTATTTTAGATTCATTGGGATATGAGTTGAAAATTGTGAAGAAAAACTGAAACAGTTATAAACAGCATTAATTCCAGTTAGTGCTGTTTTTTGTTTGCTTGGATTTTTTCCTCGCAATTATTGTATTTACCCCCTGTTTTTGGTATAGTAATAGTGTGCGTTTTTGTAGCATGCGAAAGAAAAAATGGCAGTGAATACATGAGGTGTTACGGTGAAGGTAAATGTGTATTACGGAGGCCGGGGATTGCTGGAGGATCCAACACTCTTTGTAGTGGAGAAAATCATTCAGGTTCTGCAGGAGCTTCGGGTAGAAGTCACAAGATATAATATGTATGAAGATAAGTCGGGGATTGCAACACTTCCGAATACGTTGAAGGATTGCGATGGCGTGATTCTGGCAGCGAGTCTGGAATGGTTTGGCATTGGCGGCTATATGCAGCAGTTTCTGGATATGTGCTGGCTGTATGGTGACAAGGAGAAGATCGCGTCACTCTATATGATGCCGGTTGTCGTTGCAACGGCGTATGGAGAACAGGATGCAGAGCTGTCATTACGAAAGGCATGGGATGTGCTGGGTGGCATTTCAGAGCCGGGAATCGCAACGTATGTGGATTCGACGGATGTGCTGGAGCAGGAAAGCCAGTATTTGAATCTGATTGAGAAAAAAGCAGAGGATTTTTACCGCCTGATCAATAAGAAGACAAGGAAACTGCCGACGAGTAACACTGCGGTAAAGAACACTCTGATCAAGCAGAACAATATCAATCTGACACCACAGGAGAGTGAGCAGCTTTCCAAGTTTGTGGCAGATGATGGCTATGTGAAGAAGCAGAAAGAGGATATTGAGGAACTCGCTGCAATGTTCAAGCAGATGCTTGGAGATGAGGAAGAGGTACCAGAACCACCAAGTGTCTACGAGGACGATATTATCGAAGGATTTTATGAGAATTTCCATCCGGAGACCGGATTTGCGGCAAGCTATGTGATCATAGTACCGGATATGGGGAAGAATTTAGTGATACATGTAGGGAAAGTCTTACAGTGTGAGTATGGCGCGGATGTGGAAGCCGATGTGAAGCTGAAAGCATCAAGCACGATGCTGCGTAATATTTTGGCTGGCAAAAATAGCTTCCAGAAAGGCTTTATGTCCGGCGAGATAACGGCAAAGGGCAACTTCAAGACCCTTCGGATGCTGGATCAGATTTTCCATATATAGAGTTGGAGGCAGTTTATGTCGTACATGGCATTGTACCGGAAGTGGAGACCGGACGCGTTCGAGGAGATCAAAGGACAAGAACATATTGTGACGACGATCCGAAATCAGATTGTGCATGACCGCGTGGGACATGCGTATCTGTTCTGCGGAACCAGAGGTACCGGTAAAACAACGACGGCGAAGCTGATGGCAAAGGCAGTCAATTGTGAGCATCCGATCAACGGAAGTCCGTGTAATGAATGTGCCAGCTGCAAGGCGATTGCTGCAGGTGCGGCGATGAATGTAATCGAAGTTGATGCCGCAAGTAATAATGGTGTGGATAATATCAGACAGATCACGGATTCGGTGAATTACTCACCGTCAACTGGTAAGTATCTGGTTTATATCATCGACGAGGTGCATATGCTCCGTGACGCAGCGTACAATGCACTTTTGAAGACGTTGGAGGAACCACCTTCCTATGTAATATTTATTCTGGCGACCACGGAATCACATAAGATTCCGGCGACGATTCTGTCGCGTTGCCAGCGGTATGATTTCCACCGGATTCCGTTGGAGGTAATCGCAGATCGGTTGCAGGAGTTGCTTGATCGGGAAGGAATCGCGGCGACCAGAGAAGCGGTTGAATATGTGGCGCGTGCCGCAGATGGTTCCATGCGAGACGGTTTGAGTATTCTGGAACAGTGTATCTCTTCCCATCTGGGTGAGGAGCTGACATTAGATAAAGTACTCGCGGCAATTGGTGCCGTGGATGTGGAAGTTTACATTCAGTTGTTTGAATGTCTGAAAGAAAAAGATCTGGTTGGTGCATTGAAGATCATAGATGAAGCAATCTGGCAGGGCAAGGATCTGTTGCAGCTGGTCAATGAATTTACTGCATTTATCCGGAATATACTGGTGCTGTCGATCGACCCGGATATGACGATCGATGTGACAGCGGAGACAAAACAGCGCATGGTTGCACTCACAAGCGATATGACACAGGACTGGATGATGCATGCAATCTATGTTTTACAGGAAGCCGCAGCGAAGATCGCATATACGACATCCAAGCGTGTGATGCTGGAAATCGCGATCATCAAGCTTTGTAAGACGGAGATGCGTTACGATATCGAAGGAATTCAGGCACGAATCGAGTCACTGGAGCAGCAGCTTGCAGAGACGAAGGAACTGCTCAAAGAGCAGCAGGCACATCCGGTTGTGATGGCAGTTGGCAACGGAAGGCGCAGGGACAGTGCAGCAGGCAGTTGCACCACAAACAGGTGATTCATCCGAGCACATCAAGCAGAATCTGCGTGACAAATATCCGCAGGCAGAATACGAGGATCTGCTTCTGATTGCGAAAGCGTGGAAGACGATTGGCAAGCGCGGACCGAGACTGGTGCAGCATTATTACAGACAGGCATCACTGGTTGCCGGAAGAGAATCTGGCGCGCTGGAACTCGTTGTAGCGGATACACCAGACAACGATCTGGCGATTTCGTATTTCGCGAATCAGGACAAGCTCGATGAATTGAGCGAGCAGCTGACCAATATGGCACAGTGCAAGGTACGTGTGACATTCCGCAAGATTGATGGCAGGGAAGAAGTACACGAACTGCAGAAGGACTGGGATTTGAGCCGGATTGTATTTGATGACATCGAAATGCATGAGTAAGCTTTTAATCTGGCGAGTCCAAATCATATAAAAAGGTAGTACGCATGGGAAACCGTGTATGAATATAAGAATAAGAAATCAGGAGGATATAAAGATGGCAAAAAGAGGTGGATATGGTGGAATGGGCATGATGCCAGGAAATATGAACAATCTGATGAAGCAGGCACAGAAGATGCAGAAGCAGATGGAAGAGACCACCAAAGCACTCGAAGAAAAAGAATATGAGGCAACTGCCGGCGGGGGGTGGTGTTGTCAAGGTAAAGATCAATGGCAAGAAGGAAGTAACAGAAGTTCATCTCGACGAGGAAGTTGTCGACAAGGACGATATCGAGATGCTCGAGGATCTGATCATGGCTGCTATGAACGAAGCCATCCGTATGCAGGATGAGGATCAGAAGAATTCCATGGGTAAGATCACCGGTGGATTAGGCGGAGGTTTGCCGTTCTAATGGATATTTATGGAGAGAAAGTAAACCGGCTGATCGGTGAACTCGGAAGACTTCCCGGCATCGGTGGAAAGACCGCACAGCGGCTGGCGTTCCATATTATCAATATGCCGGAAGAACAGGTGGAAAGCCTGTCGGCAGCAATCACAGATGCAAAGAAGAATATCCGGTACTGCAAATCCTGTTATACGATTACTGATCAGGAGCTGTGTCCGGTGTGTGCATCGCCGAAGCGGAACCATAAGCTGATCATGGTTGTCGAGACTCCACGAGATCTGGCAGCATATGAGCGTGTGGGACAGTATCAGGGCGTCTACCATGTATTAAATGGTGTGATCAACCCGGCGATGGGAATTGGAACCGGAGATATCCGGTTGAAGGAACTGATCCTGCGGTTGGAGCAGGAAGATGTAGAAGAGTTGATTATTGCAACAAATTCCAGTGTGGAGGGCGAAGCGACTGCGATGTATATATCCAAGCTGGTCAAGCCATCTGGAATCAAGGTCACAAGAATTGCAAGTGGCGTTCCGGTCGGCGGCGATCTGGAATGTATTGATGAAGTGACGTTACTTCGGGCATTAGAAGGAAGAACTTTGTTGTAGAGGAGACACATAAATTAAGGAGGTTACAGTATGAAGAGAATCGGAATGTTGACAAGTGGCGGTGACTGCCAGGCTTTAAATGCGACGATGCGTGGTGTGGCAAAGGGACTGTATAATACGTTTGAAGACGTGGAAGTATATGGTTTTTTAGAAGGCTACAAGGGATTGATTTATGGCAATTATGTAAAGATGAAGCCGTCAGATTTCTCTGGAATTCTGACAAAGGGTGGCACGATCCTTGGCAGTTCCCGTCAGCCGTTCAAGCTGATCGATGAGCCGACACCGGAAGGACTCAACAAAGTTGAGGAAATGAAGAAAAATTACAACAAACTGAAGCTTGATGCACTGGTTGTTCTCGGTGGAAATGGTTCCCAGAAGACAGCAAACCGTCTGTCTCAGGAAGGACTGAATGTGATTGGACTTCCAAAGACAATCGACAATGATATCTGGGGCACCGATATGACATTCGGATTTCAGAGTGCGGTCGATGTTGCAACACAGGCAATCGACTGCATCCATACAACTGCATGCTCACACAACCGTGTATTTATCGTAGAAGTTATGGGACATAAGGTAGGCTGGATTACATTGCATGCGGGTATCGCATCCGGTGCAGACATCATCCTGATTCCGGAAATTCCATATGATATCGCCAAGGTATGTGAGGCACTTGACAGAAGAACCAAGCAGGGCAAGGGATTCTCGATTCTTGCTGTTGCAGAGGGTGCAATCTCGAAAGAAGTCGCAGCACTTCCAAAGAAGGAGCGTAAGGCAGCCGTAGCAGCCGCAGCTGCGAAATATCCATCTGTCGCTTATGAAGTTGCAGATAAAATCAAGGAATATTCCGGTATGGACATCCGTGTGACAGTTCCGGGACATACACAGCGAGGAGGAAGCCCGGATCCATATGATCGTGTGATTTCCAGCCTGTTTGGTGCAGAGGCAGTCGAGCTGATCAAGAATAAAGATTTCGGCAAGCTTGTTGTTATGCGTAACAATGAAGTGACAGCAATTCCGATGGAAGAGTCTGCAGGAAAGCTCAAATATGTTTCCCCAGACGATAGTATTGTTAAATATGCAAAACGTCTCGGTATTTCCTTTGGTGATGAGTAGGAGATACGGATTCGGACGCACAAAACAGGATTTCAAAGCATAAAATAAGAAAAACAGATAGACAATCAGCCAAAAACTGATTGTCTATTTATGTCATTTTATGTGAGAGGATTCCATGAAAGAAATCGATGAGATGTATGTGCATAAGTTTCGCACTCCGGAACTCATGGTTGTGGATGAGCAGGAGTTAGAGGAAGACCGGGCATATTTGCGTGCGATGTATCCGATGCGGGCAAAGCTGATACTGGTTATGGTGGAGGATGCCTGCGACCGGCTGGAATATGAAGGAAGTCCTATGTTTGCAGTTTATCCAGACAAGGTAGCGATGTTTTCAATTGCGAAGAAGATTTATGAGAAGATCTGCTATAAGGATGCGGACGAAACATTGCTTCATATGATTGAGATTATGGTCTGCCATGAATTTTATATTCGTCGGTGCAGATATCGTAAAAGGAGAAAATATTTCTAACTATGAAACGGTTTTTGATAAAGGCGTTTGTGTTCATTGCGGTTGCAGTGGGCACAGCCTTTCTGGTAAATCAATTCAATAACAGAGGCTTGGATCGTGTATCCAGCGAATTGGACGAACCGACACTTCCATATGTCTATCTTGAATTCGAGGGTAAGGTTATTAACCGGACCTGTGGATATACGCAGACGATGTCGACGAGCCTGATGCGGGATGGGATTGTGCCACTAAACAGTAATCATGGTGTGACGGTGCTTGTTGATAATGAAGCAAAATATGGCGAGACATTTACCTATGAGCTGCGAAGTATTGCAGGCGATTCACTGGTAGAACGCGGCGAAGCGGTTTCTGGAAGTGTTGAGAATGGGCGTAAGAAATATGATGTGAATTTCCGGATGGACATGCAGCAAAACCGGGAGTATGTATTTGTATTTATCATTACGGCGGCAGATGGTACGGAGGTGCGATACTATAACCGTGTGGTAAATCTGGCGGAACAGCATGCCAAGGCAATCGTGGATTTTGCAACAAACTTCCATGACACGACGTTTATTAAGGAAGTCAATGAGTCCGAGGGCAATGTTGTATTTGATAACCTGAAGACGGACAAGGCAGGAACAACGTCAAGTCTGGCACATGTCGATCTGAATGCAACCTATGAGCAGATCACTTGGGGCGGGCTGACACCTGTGGTTGTGACGGGCGTGACGCCGACGATCACGGAAATCGACAAGGAATATGCTGTGATTCACATGTCCTATGTGGTGGAATCCATGAATGACAAGAAGAGTCATTATTATCAGGTCGACGAATACTACAATGTCACCTATAACCGGAGTTCGGAGACGGTGAAGCTGCTTGCTTTCGACCGGTATCAGGAAAGCTTTTTTGACAGTGGTTACATTAGCAAGGACCGGAATAGTATCAGCATGGGCGTGACAAATGAGCCAGCAGAATATGTGACATCTGAGGACTATGGGATTTTAGCGTTTGTGCGTCTTGGACAACTCTGGATGTACAAGTACAATGACAGCTCGCTTACGAATATATTCAGCTATCCGCAGGACAGTTATTCGGATGCGAGAACCTTAAATACGAATCTCGATATCAACATTGCAGATATGGATGAAGACGGAAATATCTACTTTGTTGTGTATGGTTATATGAACCGTGGCGTGCATGAGGGCGAAAATGGAATGTCTCTTTATTATTATTCTGCGGAGAGTATGACGACGCAGGAGCTTTTTTTCGTGGAATGTGATGAGAACTACGATATCATGAAAAAGGAAACCGGACGGTTTACTTATTACAATGCACAGACAAATACGTTTTATTATCTGTTGGATGAAACGCTGTATGAGGTATCCCTTGCTGATATGACGCAGACTGCAATTGTCGAGGGAATTCCTTCTGCCAAATACCTTGTGTCTGCGAACCGGAAGCTGGTTGCTTATCCGAATGCTGCCGAGGATGAAAATGTCACAGCAATCACGATACAGAATTTTGAGACAGGTGAAACGTATGAGAAAACCTGTGCAACTGGTGATCTGCTGCTGGCACTTGGATTCGTGGAAAATGATCTGATCTATGGCTGTGCGCATAGTGCAGACGTAATTATGACTTCCGATGGACAGGCAATCCCGCCATTGTATGAGTTGTTTATCATGAGCGATAATGGTGAACAGAAGAAAGATTACACGAAGGATGGGGTGTATATTATGAATGCATCGGTTGGGGATGATACCATTTATCTGACGCGTGCACGTAAACAGAACCAGTTCTTTGAAGAAATCGATCAGGATTATATTTCCTACAAGAAAGAGGAAAATAATAAGATGATCACGACGGATACGACATATGACAGCTATGCCTGGAATATCTTAGATATTGTATTCCCATCGAATTTCTATCTGTCGGATACTGCAAGCTACCGGAAGACAAAATACGGAAGAGCAGAGGCTTACAAGGATATGCAGGTGCAGACGAAGACACGTGACGGTGCGTATTATGTGTTTGACAATGCGGGCTACATCGGCGAGTACGAAACTGCCGGAAGCGCAATCACGCGGGTGGTCGATGACGAGGCAGGACTTGTTGTGGACAGCAACGGAAATACGATTTATCGCTGTCTGGCAGCGGACAGCTATAATACAGTCGCAGATGAGATCAAAGAGACACCGAATCCGGATGCAAATCAGTCGCTGCTTACCTGTGCGTATATGTGTGCACAGTATGCGGGAGGTACACTGGAGCTTACAGATGCGATAAACTGTGGTACTTTTGAGAAGGTATTTGAGGATTACACGAATGGTGTCGGTATCAATATCTCCGGTATCAGTTTGTCGACGGCGCTGTATTTCCTGGATCGGGATATTCCGTTTGCAGCCTGCATCGATGATGGGCGGTATGTGCTTGTCATCAGCTACAATTCGACACATATTCGGTATTACGATCCGGTGCTTGGTGCAGAAGTGAAGGTGACACGGAAAGCATTTGAGAATTCACTGAGTTTACAGAGTAACACGATGTATACGTTTAGTGTACAGTAAAGAAATACACAGAGTCTGGGGGGAAAACTACCAGGCTCTTTTTGAATAACAAGCAGTTGGTACAAGATAGTACATACAGAGGTGAGTAACATGAACAGAATGCGAAAGGTATTAATTGCAGATGATGAGGTAAAAGTGGGACAGCTTGTGAAACGATTGATACAGTGGGATCGGCTTGGACTGACCTGTATTGGACTTGTGACAGACGGGCAGACGGCGTATGAAAAGATCTTGTCCGAATCGCCGGATATTGTGATCGCGGATATCCGGATGCCGGTGTTGACAGGACTGGAAATGATCCAGAAGGCATCCGAGCAGGGCGTGAAATGCCATTTTATAGTTGTCAGTGGATATAAATACTTTGACTATGCGCAAAAAGCGTTGAAATATGGCGTGGAAGATTATCTGCTCAAGCCAATCGATGAGGATGAGCTGAACAGGCAGCTGCAGAAGATTGTCGCGGAAGAAGAACAACGTGAGGATAAGCAGCAACAGGTAGATCAGATAGAGAAAAAACTGGAGGATAGTAAATATCTGCGCCACAAAGAATTCCTCAGACAGATACTAAGCCAGAAGCAGGAAAATATTGATGCCGCGAATACGGAGTTTGGACTTCAGCTTGAGAACAAGTGCTTCCGGGGATTAACCTTCAAGCTTGACCGGGATATTGATGTCGCAGAGAATACACAGCAGATGCAGTTTGTTCTCCGCAAGATCATGCAGAAGGCAGAGGATGCGTTTTCGGCATGCACCATCGATCTGATTGCGGCCGTGCAGTCGAATCATTCCGTGCAGGTGCTGTTAAATTATTTCCAGACGGAGCAGGAGAATATCGACAACCGGATTACGGATTTTTTCAATGAGCTGAGCGATTATCTGGAGAACTTTCAGCATTACAGGATTACTGTCGGGGTGAGTAGTGAAGTCGAGAGCTTCGAGCAGATCAGTACTGCGATTGAGATGAGCAAAGAGGCGGCTGCCAGCCGGCTCTTCAAGACGGATCGAATATTGCCAGGAGCCGCACACTCTATTTTCGCCAAAGGACTTTCAGAATGAATATGAGGAATTCGCAAAAGCGGTTGAGACAATGCAACCGGATGCCTGTCAGTACCAGATTCACAAATGCTTCCGGCTGGCAAGCGATAAGGCACTTTTTGCAAGCGAATTTTATGCAATGGGATTGTGGCTGCTCCGCAGTACTTATGACATTCTGGAAATAGCAGATACATTTGATGTGGATGTGCAGCAGGAGGTGTTGGAGAATCTGTCGACAGTTGCGGATTTGAGAGACTATGTGATCCGTCAGGTGCAGCAATTGATCAAAGAGAGCCGTAGTGAACGGGAAAACCGCGAACGCAAGCCGGTATTGGAGGCAATCGCCTATATGAAAGAGCATTTTACAGAGAAGATCACGCTGGAGGATGTAGCCGCAACCATCGGCTTCAATACGAATTATTTCTCAGAATTGTTTAAGAAAGAAACCGGTGAGAACTTCTCGAACTACCTGCTTGGAATCCGGATGGAGAAAGCAAAGCAGATGCTCCGGGACACGAAGATTCCGGTGTATGAAATCGGCGAAAGTGTCGGGTATAAGGATGCCAAATATTTCAGTCAGCAGTTTATGAAGGTTGTCGGTGTGAAGCCGGCAGAATACCGGAAGCTGTACTATTGACAGACGCAGTGAAACGCGAGGGCACAACATGGGAAAAATAATCTGGATATGTGTGGGTGCGGTGATTGTCTGGGCAGGGACAATCCTTTTGATGCATCGGATACAAACAAAGAAAATAAAAAAACTGGAGGATGACTATCGGGAGAAACAGCGTGTGCAGCAGAAGCTGCGGGAGGAATATTCCGTCAAGGTGCAGAATAAGCAGGCGAAAATTGCCGCCTTGCAAAGTCAGATCAATCCGCATTTTTTGTACAACACGCTGGAATGTATACGAAGTGAGGCGCTTTTATATGAATGTGACAGCATTGCCCGTATGGCGAAGGCACTGGCGGCTTTTTTCCGGTATAGCATCAGCAACAAAGAAAACATTGTGACAATCCGCGATGAGCTTCGGAATATTGAGAATTATTTCCTGATCCAGAGCTACCGGTTTGAAAATAAATTCGCCCTTGAAATCAATGTGGAGGATGACCGGGAAGAAGTCGGGAATTATCTGATTCCCAAGCTTTCGCTGCAGCCGATTGTGGAAAATGCAATCTTCCATGGCTTAGAGACGAAGGCGGAAAACGGAAAGGTGACAATACGGATTTATACGACAGATCAGGAACTGGTTGTTGTCATATCGGATAACGGAACAGGAATTGACTGGGATACCCTTGTTTCCATGAGACAGGCACTGGAACAGACGGAGGAACGCCGGGAGAGCGGCGACGATGGAAGCACGCACGGAGAGACAGCGGGGATGGATGCACATGGAACAGACAGGAACGGGAAGCGTGGAAACGGAATTGCATTGAGCAATGTAAACCAGCGGATCCAGCTCGCATTTGGAAACCGCTATGGTCTCCGCCTCTACAGCACGACCGGAATCGGAACAGATGTAGAAATCTGGCTTCCTAAGAAAGTAGACAGAAACGATCTGTGATTTAGAAAAACAGGAAAGAAAAAGCAGGCATGGATTATGAGACATGAGATTATTCGGATGGAACATGTGAATATCAGCAGACCGGGCAGGCATGAGATTGAAGATTTGAACCAGATTATCTGCCGGGGGTACAGCATGGGAGTTGCAGGCGTGGAAAACAGCAAGGAGATACTGGCAGACTTTTTCGAGGGGAAAGGAACGCTCGCAAGAGGCCGGATTTACTTGGATGGACAACCATGGAAGCCGGAAGGAAAACGGGATTTTGAGGATGCCGGCATTTTTGTGATCTCCAAAGACACGGTGTACATGGATTCGCTCGATGTCAGCGAGAATCTTTTTTTGTTACGAAGAAACAGCCTGCGTAAAATCCGGTTGAATGAAAAGGCATTGCATATACAGGGACGTGCACTGCTTGAAAAATACGATCTGCCTTATGCGGCAGATGAACATAGCAGCCATCTGAAGAACGGAGACCGTATTCTGATCGGGATGGTACGCGCCATCACACAGGGGGCGCGTATTCTTGTTTTGCGGGAGATTGTGTCGTGTTTTCCGGGAGAAGAACGCCGGAAGCTGAGACAGTTTGTGAACCGGTTGAAGCAGGACGGTATTACGGTTATATCAATCGATAACCGGGCAGATTTCACGGACCCTTTCTTTGATGAAGTGATTTTGTTCCGGCATCATACCATCTACAAAAAGATCTGTCAAAGCGAAGATACATGGATGATTGACGAGATATTAAAACGCGGTCTGGAGGCGGCAGATACTACCATACCGGAAGTACGCGATGCCAGCGGGAAACCACAGCGAAAGCCGGTGGATTTTTTCGTGTGGGAGACGTTCCGGGATGGCAGCTGGCAGCCGCAGATTTCGATGCGGGCAGGGGAAATCCTTGCGGCACTCGGTACCCCCGGACAGGTGGATGGTGTCTGGTCGGACATCCTTCGTTCCAATGCCATGCAGTCGCGGTTTGAGTTAGATGGCGAGATCATCGCCTACAAAAACATACAGGAGCTTATGAAGCACCGGATTGCGCTTATGGAGTATGGAAACCATACGGAAATCTGCGAGAATCTGACCAACGAGGAAAACATTCTTCTCCCGACATATCCGCGCATATGTTCAGCATTCGGGTTTTATCAGAAGCAGCAAAAGTATATATTGGAAGATAATTTCCTGGGATTGGACAGGCGGGACATCGAGCTGCTGAACCCTGAGACAGAAGCCTGGAAAATAGGAATCTATCGTTATAAGCTGTTTCATCCGCGTGTGCTGATCCTGAAAAACATGCTGCAAAATCTAAACGTCCGGGAAGTCGCATGGCTGAAACGGGAATTGCGGGAGATCGTGGGAAGAGGAAGCAGCGTCCTTCTGCTCGAAAACGAGAGTAAAGTCTGTGTGGATGTTGCGGACCGGCTGGAGGTGATAGCTTGAAGACTGTGCGGTCATTCTATGATAAATATCATATGGAAATCGGAAATATCGTTTTGATCCTGGTTCTTGCTATCGTATTGTTCCCCAGACTTTCTGCAGACTATGTACTGCATCAGTTTGTGATTATCGTACTGTTGACGATGGGACTCTCGCTCGAGATGCTGAGTGGTGTTTTAGATTTCGCATTTATGGCGGAAATCGCAATGACGACATGCCTGGGCGGACTATGCCTGCGGGCAGGGTTTCCGGTCTGGGTGAGCTTAACGGTTATGATACTGGCACAGATGCTGTTCGGGATGGCAAAGGGGCTTCTGATTGGCAAAATCCGTGTAAACCCTATTTTGCTGACTTTTATTTTGCAGCAGATCTATCAGGGGATAGCTGCCGTGTTCGGGGATGCGATTCAGGCGCCGATCCCGAAGAATTACTATGGTTCCTACATGTTCTGGATGATTTTTTCCGGTATTGCAGTTGTAATTTATGTGTTCCTGCAGTTACTGCTTACACATACATATTATGGGAAATACGTACGGATGCTGGGAGAAAATGAAACCTCGGTCAAAAACAGCGGAATCCGTTTTGATATCTGCCGCATGATTATCTGTGGAATCAGTGGTATTGTATTTGCCCAGGTGGCATTGATCTTTTTGTTCATCACCAATGGCGGCAGTGCCGGTATTGGCAGGAGATATCTGTATCCGGTAATTGCGGCAGCGTGTCTTGGCGGAATAAACTTTCTAAAAGGAAAAGGGAACCTGCGCGGCACTGTTTTGGGCAGTCTGTCCATGGTGCTTCTTCTGAATCTGTCTGCGGGGCTTTCTCTTTACAGCTATTTTTCTTATATCTGGGAAATCGCAATTCTTGTAATTGCGGTGGTTATTTTCGCAAGGGAGAGAAAGAACTGAAAATCCTCTCCCTAAATCCGAAACTTGTCCGATTGTGGGAAGGGCAGATCCTCCATATAATAAAACCATCAGATAGATACATCGAAATGATCCCACCGGAAGCCGGACGTGCTTCTGCCATTTCCCTGTATCTGACGGAAGAAAAAACAAAGAAAATGAGGAGGAAATGACTATGAAAAAACGAAAGAAATTGTTTGGTATTTTGTTGGCAGTAGTTATGACAGTAGCAATGATGACAGGATGTTCCGCAGGAAAGGGCGGCACATCCGGAAGTGGTGTAAAGGTAGGATTCCTGGCGCCGACACTCCAGACGGAGTTTATGATTGGAATCGATGAGAAGCTTCACGAGGAATGTGACAACCGTGGATGGGATTATGTATCTGCAAGCTTCGATAACGATTCGGCAGCAGCCGTATCTGCAATCGAGAACATGGTAACCGGAAATTGTAATTACATCGTAGCAATGGTATCCGATACATCCTGTGACGATGCGCTGAAGGCAGCACAGGAAAAGGGTGTCAAGATTATCGAATGTGGTGTTGAGACAGCGGTACATGATCTCGTACTCATAACTGACCAGTATTCTATCGGAACACAGATCGGTGATATGGCAGCAGACTGGCTGAACAGTCAGCTCGGCGGCAAAGGAAACATCGTAGTATATACAACCTATCAGAATCAGGACATGCAGGATCGTGGACAGGGTATCCAGGATGCAATCAAGGAGAAAGCTCCGAATGTCAACATTCTGGAAGTCGTTGATATCGGTAAGGATGTTGTAGGATCCGGAACAACCACGACAGAGACGATGCTTCAGAAATATTCGGACCTGAATGGAATCGTGTGCTATGGTGATGCGGCAGCGGTAGAATCTGTTGAGGCAGTGAAGGCAGCAGGCAAGGACAACGAAAACTTTGGCGTATTCGCCTGTGATGGTACAAATCAGGCTTTGAAGGGTATCAATGACGGAACATGCATGCGCGGTACGATGTACTTCGAGCCAGTCGGAAGTGTTATGGCGGAATATATCCAGCAGATGGTTGACGGCAAGACCGTTGATGAGGCAGTCGAAACTCCGATCCACGCAGTAACAAAGGCAAATATCGCAGATTACTATAAAGCAGACAAATAAAGATTGCAAAAAGAATGCCTCTGGTGAATCATCGGAGGCATTCTTAGAAAGGGGATGAACTCTGTGAAAAACATACTGAGTGTAAAAAATATCATAAAAACATATCCCGGCGTTATCGCAATCAATGATGTATCGTTCGATGTAGAAGAAGGCGAGATCCATGCTCTGATCGGTGAAAACGGAGCAGGAAAATCAACCCTGATCAAGGTATTGTCGGGAGCGATCGTTCCGGATTCCGGAACGATTGAGCTGGAAGGCAAAAAATACAACCAGATGACACCGAAGCTTGCAAAAGATCTGGGAATCGAGGTCATCTATCAGGAATTTACGCTGGTGCCTGGCATAAGCGCAGCGGAAAATGTATTTCTCGGAGACAAGACGAAGCCCGGTGCGTTCTGCGACATCAAAGATCGCGAAGCGCGTGCCAAGAAAATATTTGATGACCTTCAGGTAGATATCGATGTATCCAGACCGGTAAAGACGATGTCACCGGCGCATCAGCAGCTCGTCGAAATTGCGAAGGCAGTCAGCCGGAATGTAAAGATCCTGATTATGGATGAGCCGACCGCACCACTGACGGTCAGCGAAGTAGAGACGCTGTTTCGTATTGTGCGGGAATTAAAAGCAAAAGGTGTGACGATCATCTTCATCTCCCACCGGTTGGAAGAGTTGTTCGAGCTTGCGGACCGCGTAACGGTTATGCGGGATGGCTGCTATGTCGGTACAGAAAATATAAAAGACATCGACAGGCAGAAGCTGATCACGATGATGGCAGGCCGTGAACTCAAAGAATCGTATCCGTCTCGTACCAGTCAGATCGGCGAGGAAGCATTGCGGGTAGAGCATCTGACAGGAAATGGAGACCATGATATCTCGTTTACCCTGCACCGGGGAGAAATCCTTGGATTTGCCGGACTGGTCGGCGCCGGCCGTACCGAGCTGATGCGGGTAATCTATGGTGCTGATCCGATTGAAAGCGGAAAGATTTTTGTAAATGGCAAGGAAACGAATATCCGTACATGTCAACAGGCAATCCGGCACGGAATCGGATATATCCCGGAGGACCGGAAGGCGCATGGCGCATTTCTCCGGATGAGCATCAAATGGAATGTCGTTGTAAATAACCTGCGTGGCATCTCCAAAGGACCATTCGTTGATGAGAAGCTGGAAAACCAGATTGCCGAGGATTACGAGGAGAAATTCCAGATCAAGACGCCATCTCTGGAGCAAAGGGTGGAGAATCTCTCGGGCGGTAATCAGCAGAAGGTTGTAATCGCAAAGACACTTGCGGCAAACAGTGAAATCATCATCTTTGATGAACCGACGCGGGGAATCGATGTCGGTGCCAAGCAGGAGATCTACAAACTGATGAATCAGCTAGCCGGTGAAGGGAAGGCAATCATTATGGTAAGCTCGGATATGCCGGAGCTTTTGGGTATGTCTGACCGGATTATCACCATCTACGAGGGCAGGAAGACCGGAGAGCTTGCGAAATCAGAATTCGACCAGAACTATATTCTGGATTTAGCATCAGGAGGCGAGGAACATGGAAAAAACAAGTAATAAATTTATAACTTTTTATAAGAAATTTGGTATATATGTATTTTTGGTGGCAGTCGTTATTATCTTCTCGATTATTGCACCGAACTTTTTATCTGTAGCAAACCTGATCAATATTTTACGTCAGGTATCTATTTTCGGTATCGTTGTAATCGGCGTTACGATGGTTATGATCGGTGGAGGTATGGATTTGTCGGTCGGAGGAATCATGGCGGTCGTCGGCATGGTTATGGGCTATTGTATGGTAAATGTCGGGCTGCCGATTCCGGTTGCCGTGATTATCGGCATTGCACTTGGCGTTGCATTTGGTGCCATCAACGGCGTTGTTGCCATCAAGCTGCATATCGCGCCAATCATTGTAACGCTTGCCATGATGCTTGTGCTGCAGGGCGTGGCATATCTGATCACAGGTGGCTATCCGATCACCGGTATGCCGAAAGCATTTTTGACAGTCGGACAGGGATATGTCGGACCGGTTCCGATTCCGGTTATTCTGTTTGTAATCTTCATCGTATTTGGCTGGATTGTCATGAACAAGACATACCTTGGCAGAAATATTTATGCACTTGGCGGAAACAAAGAAGCAGCCAGACTTGCAGGTATCAATGTCAATAAACTGACGGTACTCGTGTATTCTTTTGCAGGATTTGCAGCGAGCATTGCAGCAATCATCATGGTTGCCAGAACAAACGCATCGCAGCCGGGCGCAGGAAGCTCCTATGCATTTGACTGTATGACGGCAGCCTGCTTAGGTGGTGTCAGCATCGCCGGAGGTGAAGGAAAAATCAGCGGTACGGTTGTAGGTGTTATCATTCTTGGTATCCTCGATAACGGACTTGTGCTGATGGGCGTTAATTCCAACTTCCAGAGTGTTATTAAAGGACTGATCCTGCTTCTCGCAGTTGCAATCGACTGCTACCAGGGCGGACAGAAGAGAAAGAAGGCGTGAGACATGGTGACGAGAAAATTACCGTATTATGAGTTTGCAGATGGAATTTACGAGATTGATGAATTTGACTGTGTGAGCGTGTTTGTGATTGTTGGAAGCACGCGGGCGCTGGTGATAGACTGTGGAACCGGAATCGGGGATCTCAGATGGGTTATAGAGAACAAAATCACAGATAAACCGTATGATGTTGTGGCGACCCATAACCATGGCGACCATATTGGTGGAGCCGGATTCTTCGACTCCATCTATATTCACCCGGCGGATATGGACTGGGATAGCGGGAATACACTTCCGACTGTGGATTTCCGTAAGAGCTATGCGAAGATCATTGCCGGCCGGGCGGATAAACATTACGACTATAATCTGGATGAGGATGTGCGGCCATGGCCGAAGACGCCGGAGAAGCTTCCGCTTACGGATGGACAGGTGTTTGAGCTTGGAGACAGGACGGTGACAGCATATCACTGTCCGGGACATACATTTGGCGAGATGGTATTTCTGGATGACAAGACGAAGACACTTTTGCTTGGTGATGCCTGCAACTGCAACTATTATCTGGCGGTTCCGGAGCCGGGGCGGGAAAAAGAACGGATCCGGGAAGCGAAGGCAGGACTTGAACGTCTGCTTTCCATGAAGGACAAATATGATTTGATGTATAATTCCCATCATGATTTCAGAGGATTCGGCAATTCCCTCTATCCGGATATTTTAGAAGATGCGGTTCATGCATTTGATAGTATATTAGATGGGACGGCAACGTACATATCCGTGACAGATCCTCTGGATCCGGAACATAAGGCTAAGACGTATGTGTCTTATGGCAGATTCCGTGTCGCCTATCAGGGGGACGGAATAGAAAATGTAAAGTAATCACAATTTAAAACCCTTTCCTTTTTAAATATAAAATACCCCACCGGTGCGATTTATGACCGGTGGGGTGTTTCCGTCTTACACGTTCTTATTTATATGCTCTTACACCTCTACATCCCAGAAACCATCTAAGGTTGCGAAGTAATCCTCCGGTGTCTCGGCACGGCGGATCTGCTTTACGCTGCCGTCCTCACACAGAAGTAGCTCTGCGGATTTGAGTTTGCCGTTGTAGTTGTAACCCATTGCGAAGCCGTGTGCGCCGGTATCGTGGATTACAAGATAATCGCCCATGTCAATCTTTGGAAGCTTGCGGTCGATCGCGAACTTATCGTTGTTCTCGCACAGGGAACCGGTCACATCGTAGGTGTGGTCACAAGGTGCAGTTTCCTTGCCAAGGACGGTGATGTGATGGTAAGCACCATACATAGCCGGACGCATCAGGTTTACCGCACAGGCATCGACGCCGATGTACTCCTTGTAGATATGCTTCTCGTGGATTGCCTTTGTAACCAGATGTCCATAAGGGGCAAGCATGAAACGGCCAAGCTCTGTGAACAGGCTGATATCGCCAAGTCCGGCAGGGACAAGCACCTCATCGAATACCTTGTGCACACCTTCGCCAATCTTCAGGATATCATTGCCTTCCTTATCCGGTGTATACGGGATACCGACACCGCCGGACAGGTTGATGTAGGAAAGCTCGATGCCGGTTTTTTCCTTCAGCTCAACAGCGACCTCGAACAGGATCTTTGCAAGGGTTGGGTAGTAGTCGTTTGTGACCGTGTTACTTGCAAGGAACGAATGCAGACCGAATTTCTTCGCACCTGCGTCACGCAGCTCCGTATATGCTTGGAACAACTGCTCCTTCGTCATGCCGTATTTGGCATCGCCGGGGTTGTCCATGATGGTTGTGGAGATCGAGAAGGTTCCGCCCGGATTGTAACGGCAGAATACTGTCTCAGGAACACCACATGTATCCTTCAGGAACTGTACATGTGTGTAATCGTCTAAGTTGATGTTCGCACCGAGCTTCTTCGCGAGGACAAATTCCTCGGCTGGTGTGTCGTTCGATGAGAACATGATGTCAGAACCTGTGATGCCCATTTTCTCTGACATCAGAAGCTCAGTATAAGAAGAACAGTCGGTACCGCAGCCCTCTTCCTTCAGAATCTTCAGGATGGTTGGGTTCGGAGTTGCCTTGACTGCGAAATATTCTTTATAACCTTTGTTCCATGCAAATGCCTGCTTTAATTTTCTTGCATTTTCACGGATGCCCTTCTCGTCGTAGATATGGAACGGAGTCGGGTATGTCTTTACGATCTCTTCGATCTGTGCTTTCGTTACAAATGGTGTCTTCATGATATTCCTCCTATATGTAGTAGGTGTTTCTGTTTATCAGCCTTTTTATTCACGCTCTCTATAATCTAGAAGTAAAACTGCGTTTTGTCAAGTAAAATGGCGTAAAAAACTTGATATCTAATTGAAAATAAATATCGAAGATGGTATCATAAACTATTATGTGCGGTTTTGGTACGGATGATTGCAGATACGACGCAGGAGCATACCGGAAACGACTGCGGACCGGATGCGGTCTGTTGGTGGGATAAAATAAAAAGAAAACAGGAGTGTTGGATACATGGCAGATAACGGCGAATCAGGAATGAATTACGACAATATATTTATAAGGATGCTGAGCAGAGTGGGTGATGCGATGCTGCTTTCCATTCTGTTTGTACTCTCATGCGTTCCGATTATCACGATCGGCGCAGCATTTACTTCACTTTACTATACGGCGATGAAAGGAATTTCCGGCGACGACGGATATATCTGGAAGTTCTATACACGGAGCTTCAAGCAGAACTTCAAGCAGGCAACCGGTATGTGGCTGCTCTTTTTAGTCGCATTTTTCATCCTGTCGGTAGATATCTGGTTCTGGATGACACAGTGGAAGGCAACCGGAAATGCACTCGCGAAACCGTTTTTGTTCGTGAGCGTCGTGCTTCTCACCCTGGCAGTTATGACGTTTATCTATACATTCGCCCTGCAGGCGAAGTTCGATAATTCGTGGAAGGTTCAGCTTCGGAATGCATTTTTGATGAGCATCAAGAATTTCCCGATGACACTTTTGATGCTGCTGACTTATCTTGTGATTGCGTGGTGTTTCTATTACGATATCATTATTTCAATCATCGTGTATGTGGTGATTGGATTCGGTGCGGTTGGTTATCTGTGGGCGTACATTATGCTCAGATGCTTCAAGCCATACCTGCCGGAAGAAGACCTGCATGCACATGATGAGAGCGTATTGCTGCATGAAGCAGATGCAGAGGATATGGATGCAGAGGATGCGGATGCAGAAGATGTGGATGCAGAGGATACAGACGCTGGGAACGCCGGTACCACAGAGACAAAAACAGACGATGAAACAGAGTCGGACAATGTGCAGAAAAAATAAAAACCATGGCTGCCTTGTGGCAGGGTAGAAACAAAATACTTGCACCCGGGAGAATATCCCGGGTTTTTTTATTGTTATTTTTGGCAGTATCCCATATAATGAAACCATGACAGAAACGGGAGGTACACATATGTTACACAGACGATACGGAAGCGGTGTGTCCGTAAATGTACGATATGGGAGAAGGATTCTTGCAATCCTGCTGGCGGGGATTTTATTTATTACGAACTGGGGGATGAACAACGCGCAGACGATGGTGCAGGCAGCGGACGCAAAGAATTATGCGAACGTTGTTGTGTTTGCGTATTTTAAGGGAGATGCGGAAGGTGCTTCATATTTCCAGACAAACCGTGCGAAAATCCTAGGGTTGTATGATGGCGCCAAGAACCGTTCTTTCACGAATTATCTGTCTGCTATTTCCTATGGAAAACTTCGTGTGAAAAATTATTTCCCACAGGATGATGGCACAACACTTTCTGCCTGTGCACTTTCGGTTACGGAAGCTTCTGTGCAGGCAGGTGGAAATATGGATACGACGATTGTGAGTGAAATCCTGGCGAACATTCCGGCACTTTCCGGGCAGGTGTTAGACTATGACGGAGATGGATACATCGACAATCTCACTGTCATTATGAAGTCGGAGAAAGAATCCCAGACATCCGGCAATTCACTCGTCGCGCATCACGCATTTTATCCGACAGATAAGAACTTACGATATGGTGGGAAGGAAGTCGGACATTATAACATGATCAATACACCACAGTTTTTAGGTGCAGGCAATACGACGATGGCTCAGGAATCCGGTGTACTCGCACATGAATTCCTGCATGGACTTGGCTTCCCGGATCTTTATACAAGTGATGGAACCTATCCGGTCGGGAACTGGGATATCATGGGCGGCGCAGATTATGGAATGTCTTATCCGCTTGCGTATATGCGGATGAAAGTGGGCGGCTGGCTTATGCTGGATACGGTTACTACATCGCAGACGCTGACACTGGACACGCAGGATAAGCAGGACGGTCATCCGGCATATATTCTGAAATCACCGCTCAATGAGCAGGAGCTTTTTGTTGTGGAATTCCGGAAGAAGGATACGGGTCTCGACAGCTATGACCGGTTTATTGGAGGATCCGGCGTGATTGTCTACCGGATCAACCCGGCAGTCGAAGGCTTAAGCAATCTGTATGGACAGACCGGTGTGTATGTGTTCCGTCCGCAACCGGGGCAGACAGGATATTCCCAGATGGCAGAGAGCGTCTATAAAGCATATCTTTCCAAAGAAGAAGGACGGACAACCATCGGCAAATCCGACCTTTCCGCAGGTCTCTCCGATGGCGCACTGACTTTCTCAGATGGAACGAATTCTGGAATCGTGATCAGTGAGGTCGGCAGTGCCAAGGGCAGTCAGATTACTTTAAAGGTGGATTTCCCGAAGGTTTCGGACTCTGCGAAATGGACGGATTGTGGATTTGCCTCTGTAGCCGGAAATAGCAAAAATGCATGGAACCAGATAGCGATGACGCTTTGCGGACAGAAACCGTACGTGCTTACGTATACGAAAGATGATGCAGCGCTTACGCTATATTCCTGTGAGCAGGACACGTGGAAAAAACTGTATCAGCAGAAAATCTCCGAGAACTATGGAAATGAAGTAAAGCTCTGTGCCTATAATGGATTGTTTTATTTTGCATATGCGGATGCGGCAGGGATAGAGATTGAAAAGTTGGATGCATCCTGCAGTCGCGTGACAGAGAAACAGACGATCGCAGGAGCTGCGGATTTTGATATGCAGGCTGGCGCAGATGGCGTGTATCTTGTATACACGCAGAACAATACGACCGCATATGCGAGATGCTTCAAAGCCGGAAGTTTGTCCGTGACAACCAATCTCGGAAGCTATTACACGACCGCCGGGACAAATCATTTTGCAGGTCAACCAAAGCTCCTTTCGATAGGCTCCTCGATGTATGCGTCTATACGGAATACAGGGACGATGGCGGTTCACACATTTTGCCTGGATGCAAATGGAAACCACAAAGAAGTGAGTGATGCAGCGACAAAAGGAAGCACGTATGGCATGGCAACGGATGGGAAAAATCTGTATGTTGCCACATGCAGCGAAGGCATACTTGTCAACCGGTATGATGGAAAAGCATGGCATTGCTCAAAAATGAAAGATGGCACAATCTCGGATGTAGTTCCGGTGTGCAGGCAGGGAACACTGTTCGTGCTCACATCGGGTGCCTATACAGGGACAACCAATCTGTACCGGTATGATGTGGCAAATGACCAATTTGCGCAGGAAGGAGTCTCACTCGATTCGTATTCTACATCGCAGACGATCTGTGCGGCGGATGGAACGTTGTATGTTTCGTATCTGCGTGGGGCAGACAAGACGTTTGTCATCAAGAAAAAGAGCGTGACAGTCACACCGGCGCCGGAACCAACCCCGGATCCGGGAACAAATCCAGACCCGGGAACAAACCCAGATCCGGGAACAAATCCAGAACCGGGAACAGGTG